>Ga0134102_1000148_pt1 | contig 89429 bp, 76 predicted proteins | sample 13_3_2metaG_FD_94447 | JGI IMG/M metagenome (GOLD analysis project Ga0134102, IMG submission 94447) | Switchgrass degrading microbial communities from high solid loading bioreactors in New Hampshire, USA - 13_49_3.3_201_A3 metaG | ecosystem: Engineered > Bioreactor > Semi-continuous > Anaerobic...
CATCGCGTCTTAATGCAGAACAAATCGGTGGTGTCATATGACACCACCGATATTGCTTATCTGGCTAATTAGATTTTACGGCCTTGTATCCCGCCTTGAAGGCAGCGACGTTGATGTCGACCGTTTTGGGCGGGACCGAGGAGGCCACGAGCTTTTCCCAGTCGACGCCCTCCAAATTCAGCGCGGCTATGAGCGCGCCGAGCAGGCAGATATTCTGCGCGCGTATGGTGCCGAGCTCCTCCGCTATCTTGCTGGCCGGCACTATCACCACGTCGCCGACCGTCTCTTTGAGCACCTTATCCGCCTCGTGCGGGTATTCCTGCTGGCCTATGAGGACGGGCATCGAGTAGATTTCGCGCTCGTCCATGACGATTTTGCCGCCCCTTTTCAGATAGGGCAGGGCTCTCAGCGCCTCGACCTTTTCAAAAGCGACGATTATATCCGCCTCTCCCCTGCCGATGTTCGGGGCGTAGACCTTTTCTCCGAATTTAAGCTGCGTGTTGACGGTTCCACCGCGCTGGCTCATCCCGTGGATTTCGCTCATCTTCACGTCGTAGCCGAGGGAGACGAGCCCCTCGGAGAGTATCTTCGTCGTCAGAATCGTGCCCTGTCCGCCGACACCGGTCAACAATATGCTCGTAGTCATTTTTGCTTCCCCTCCACCCTTAATATGGCGTTGAATCTGCACATCTGCTGGCAGAGACCGCAGGCGTTGCAGTTGGCCGTATCCGCAACGTATGCTTTCTTGTTTTCAAAGGCGAGCGAGGGGCAGGCTACCTGCATGCAGGACTTGCATCCGACGCATTTGTCGGGGTCAACGACGCAGTGCGCTCCCGCGTTTGCCTTAATCACTTCCTTGAGCAGCGCGCAGGGGCGCTTTGTGACTATGACAAAGGTGCCTTCTGTTGCGATTGCGTCCCTGATTGCCGCGTCCATGGCCTTCAGGTCGATGGGGTCTACAACCCGCAGGTTCTTTTCGTCGAGGCCGGCCGCGAGAATCAGCTTCACAGCGTCGATAGCCGGAGCCTCGTTGCCCATCAAATCTATGCTTGTTCCAGCGTTCTGCTGGTGTCCCGTCATGGCGGTGATGCTGTTGTCCAACAGGCAGAGGCAGACGTTCGCCTTTGCGTGTATTGCGTCGATGATGCTCGTAATCCCGGAGTGGAAGAAGGTCGAGTCTCCGAGTATGCCGAAGACCTTGCGCTTGTCGCCCTGCAGCTCCAGCGCCTTGGCCATTCCGATTGTCATGGAGAAGCCCCCGCCCATGCAGATGCAGGTGTCAAAGCCGTTGAAAGGCGGGTTTACTCCGAGGGAATAGCAGCCTATATCGCCGAGCGGGACAATCTTATCCCTGTGCTTTTTCATAGCGAAATAGAAGCCGCGGTGCGGGCAGCCCGCGCAGAGCACCGGCGGGCGCGCGGGAGCCTGAATGCCGACCTCGTACACCTCGGGCTCTGCGCCTATGCCGAAGGCGCGGCGCACTATCTGCGCGTCGAGCTCGCCCTGCCTTGTGACGACCTCCTTGCCGAGGCAGTCTATCCCCATCGCGCGGACCGCGTTCTCAAGATAGGGCTCGCCTTCCTCGACTATGTAAACCTTGTCAACCTGAGCGCAGAACTCTTTGACAAGCTTTTTCGAGATTGGGTGGGTTATGCCGAGCTTGAGATACGAAGCCGAGTCGCCGAAGGCCTCCCTCGCGTGCTGATAGCATATCCCGCTCGTTATTATGCCGACCGAGCGGTCGCCCATTTCAATCCTGTTAAGCGGGCTTGAGTATGCGTATTCCTCGGCCTCGATGAGGTTTTGCTCCACCGCCACATGGCGTAGCCTTGCGTAAGCCGGCAGCATCGCGTATTTGGAGGGCTTGCTCTCATACTTTTTGACTACCGAGCTCTTGCGCTCGCCGAGCTCGACGAGGGTTTTTGAGTGGCAGACGCGGGTGGTCATGCGAATCAGTACCGGAATGTCAAACTTCTCGCTGAGCTCAAAGGCGGCCACGGTGAAGTCCTTGCACTCCTGAGAGTCGGAGGGCTCCAGGCACAGCAGCTTTGCGTGCGGAGCGTACAGGCGGTTGTCCTGCTCGTTCTGGGAACTGTGGCAGCCGGGGTCGTCGGCGCTTACAAAGACAAGGCCGGCGTTAACTCCCGTATACCCTACCGTGAAAATCGGGTCGGCTGCTACGTTCATGCCGACGTGCTTGAACGCGCAGAGCGCCCGCGCCCCGCCAATGGAGGCGCCTATCGCTATTTCGGCAGCCACCTTCTCGTTGTTCGCCCACTGGCAGTAGATGTCGTTCTTATACAGGGAGATGTTTTCCAGAATCTCAGTGCTGGGGGTGCCGGGATAGGCCGCGGCGACGGTCACTCCCGCCTCCCATGCGCCTCTGGCGATGGCCTCATCGCCGCTCATTATTACTCGCTTCATTAAGTTTTCCTCCGTTTTGGCCCGCGGCGCAGCGGTCATATTTCCATTTAACGTAAGCTCCTTAAATATACCTCTACCCTCGCGTCAAATGGTCCACCAAGCTCGCACCGTAGCCTTGAAGTAATTATAAAAAGACCTAAACGCGCCTGCCCCCCGAAGCGGGCGGCGTTTCCTAAAAACTTAAACGTAATTTTACCATATAGATATCGGTTTCTCAATATGTTTCGACCATAACTATATATAATATAAAACGGAAGGCGTCCGCCTTCCGTTTTTTATAAGAAACTGCGATATCAGATCCTGTAAAGCGAGAGAAGTACGCCCGCGGCAACGGCGGAACCGATAACACCCGCGACGTTCGGGCCCATGGCGTGCATGAGCAGGAAGTTTTTCGGGTTTTCCTTCTGGCCGACCATCTGCGAAACGCGGGCCGCCATCGGAACCGCGGAAACGCCGGCGGAACCGATAAGCGGATTTATCTTCTCCTTGAGGAAGAGGTTCATAAACTTTGCGAGCAGTACGCCGCCGGCCGTGCCTCCGGCAAAGGCGATGACGCCGAGAACGATAATCTCGATGGTCTGAATAGTCAAAAACTTTTCAGCAGTAGCGGAAGCGCCGACGGACATGCCGAGCAGAATCGTGACAATGTTAATCAAGGCATTCTGCGCAGTGTCGGAAAGGCGGTCGGTAAGCCCGCTCTCGCGGAAGAGGTTGCCGACCATGAGCATGCCGATAAGCGGAGTCGCATCCGGAACAATGATGCTGACGACTATTGTGGAGACAATCGGGAACAGGATTTTTTCCTTTTTGGAAACAGGGCGAAGCTGCTTCATCTCAATCATGCGCTCTTCCTTGGTTGTGAGAGCCTTCATGATAGGCGGCTGAATAACAGGTACCAGCGCCATGTAAGAATAGGCAGCTATCGCTATCGCGCCGAGAAGCTCCGGCGCCATAAGAACGGTTACAAGTATCGCGGTCGGGCCGTCGGCGCCGCCGATGATGCCGATTGAGCCGGCCTGCTGGGCGTTAAAGCCGAGCAGTATGGCACCTATAAAGGTGATGAATATGCCGAGCTGGGCGGCCGCGCCGAGCAGCAGGGATTTCGGATTCGCTATCAGCGGTCCGAAGTCGGTCATCGCTCCGACGCCCATGAAAATCAGGGGCGGGAATATACCCATCCGGCAGAGCTTGTATGTATAGTAAAATAAGCCGCCGTCTTTGTCGCCCACAGGCTCAAGGAACATCTGAGAACCGAAGATATTCGAAAGCAGCATACCCATCGCGATGGGTATGAGCAGCAAGGGCTCAAAGCGTTTAACAAGAGCCAGATAGAGCAGAACGCAGGCTATAATAACCATAACCAGGTTGCGCCAGTCAAACTGGCCAATGCCTGAGCTCTGCACAAATTTTACTATTGCTTCAATCATTAAGTTTCTCCTCTCTTTGCGGTATGATCCTTTCAGGCTTTGAGCACAACGAGAGTGTCGCCGGTGTCAACAGTCGTACCGGCGCTGACGCAGACCTGAGTAATCACACCGTTTATGGGAGCGAGTATCTCGTTTTCCATCTTCATAGCCTCAAGGATGAGCATGATATCGCCCTCTTTAACGGTGTCGCCCGGTTTTACGTTCACAGAGAGAATTGTGCCGGGCATCGGGCAGGTGACGACTTCCTCACCCGCCCCAACAGGCGCCGCAGCAGGCGCGGCGGGCGCGGCAGCCGGAGCAGCAGGCGCAGCGGCAGGAGCAGGAGCAGGAGCAGGAGCGGGAGCCGCAGCGGGAGCCGCAGGTGCGGCTGCGGAAGCCGGAGCGGAGGCCGCAACAGGTGCGGAACCGGGGGTAACTTCCTCAACAGCTACTGAATATACCTTACCATTGACTGTGATATTGTAGTATTTCATAACCTTACTTCTCCTTTACTTCTTTACTGTTTTACGGCTGTTGAAGGCCTCGAACCTTCCTGTGGTGACCCAGTTGGAAAGCAGAGGGGGTCTCTTCTTCTCGGTAATATTCCTTATTACGAAATTGCTGCTTCCGCTGATTGCGGCAATCGCGGCGGTAATAACCGCGACAAGTTCTGAGTTATCCTCTAGTGTAATCGCCGAAGCGGTAGGACCGCTTTTGGGCGTGGAAACGGGTGCAGAGGAAGCGGGGGATGATTTTCCTCCCTTATCCTTTTTTCCGCCGAAAAATACGGACATGATTTTTATGCAAATTATCAATATCGTCAGGGCTATCAGGCAGGTGGCCATGCCGAGAACCATTGTAATTACGGCACCGAGCAGTCTTTCGCCGGTCGACAGCGCGCCGATATTGTATTTCATCATCTCCATTAGATTCATAAATGAACACCTCTTTTACATATGCCCGGCTTACAGCGGTATATTGCCGTGCTTCTTCGCCGGGAGCGTCTGTCTCTTGCCCTCGCAGACCGCAAGAGCGTTTATGATTCGGACTCTGGACTCGTTGGGCTCAATTACGTCGTCCACATAGCCCATGCCTGCGGCCACGTAGGGGTTGTTGAACATCTCTTTATACTCGTTTATCTTCTCCTGGCGCTTGGCATCGGGATTCTCGGCTGCCGCAATCTCCTTCTTGAAGACAATGTTTGCAGCGCCTTCGGCGCCCATAACCGCTATCTCCGCGGTCGGCCAGGCATATACCATGTCGGCTCCGAGCTCTCTGCAGCACATGCCTATGTAGGCGCCGCCGTAGGCCTTCCTGATGATAAGCGTAATCTTCGGAACCGTCGCCTCGCTGTAGGCGTAGAGCATCTTCGCGCCGTGGCGGATGATACCGTCGTACTCCTGGCCGGTGCCGGGAAGGAATCCGGGGACATCAACGAGTGTGAGCAAAGGAATGTTGAACGCGTCGCAGCGGCGGATAAAGCGGGCCGCCTTATCTGAGGCGTTGACGTCCAGGCAACCTGCCATGAGCTTCGGCTGGTTGGCTATAATACCCACCGTCTTGCCGCCCATGCGGGCAAAGCAGGTGATTATATTCTTCGCATAGAGAGGCTGTACATCGAGTATCTCGCCGTCATCCACTAGGCTGCGGATGACATCGTACATATCGTAGGCCTTGTTCGGATTGTCGGGCACAATTGTGTCAAGTTCGGGGCAAAGACGGTTTATATCGTCGTTGCAGAAATACTCGGGCGGATTCTCCGCGTTGTTCGAAGGCAGGTATGAGAGAAGGTTTCTAATCTGGGCTATGCAGTCGGCGTCATTATTAGCTATGAAGTGGGCGTTGCCGCTTCTGCTGTTATGTACCTTCGCTCCGCCGAGCTGGTCGTGCGTGACTGTTTCTCCGGTGACCGCCTTGATAACGTCGGGACCCGTTATGTACATATAGGAGGTCTTGTCGACCATGAATATAAAGTCGGTAATCGCCGGCGAATAGACGGCGCCGCCCGCACAGGGCCCCATGATTGCGGAAATCTGGGGGATGACGCCCGAAGAAATGGTGTTGCGGTAGAAAATCTTGCCGAAACCGGAGAGGGAGTTCACGCCCTCCTGTATCCTAGCTCCGCCGGAGTCGAACAGACCGATAATCGGGCAGCCGTTGCGCAGAGCCGCGTCCTGCACCTTGACTATCTTTTCTGCATGGTACTCACCGAGCGAACCGCCGAGAACGGTGAAGTCCTGAGCAAAGGCGTAGACCATGCGGCCGTCTATCCTGCCGTAACCGGTTACAACGCCGTCGCCGGGGGCCTCGACCTTGTCCATGCCGAAGTAGGTGCATCTGTGCCTGACGAAAGTATCCAGTTCAACGAAGGTACCCTCGTCAAACAGGAGGTTTAGGCGCTCCCTGGCGGTCAGCTTGCCCTTGCTGTGCTGGTTGTCAATGCCCTTCTGGCCGCCTCCCGCCTGAATGAGAGCCTTCTTTTGCCTAAGCTTCTCTAACTCGTTCATCAATTCACACTCCTCAACTTTTCATAACAGCATCCATGGATTCCTTTTCTGCTGTCGCAGTTTATAACTTTCTTACTCTTTTTGCCCTATTTTTTGTATATTCTTTTCGTTATTATAATCTGTTCAGTTAATTTCGTAAAGTCTTTTTTTTGTATTATTTTTAGATTTTTGTTTTTATATTAATGTTGGAAATTAAATAATAACAGCGCTCCGGAATAACCCAGAGCGCTTAAAAGCTTGCCAAACAGGCCTGAATCTACAATATTTCAGCGCCGCTCATTGTTTCAATTCCGTCAAAAATTAAATTTGCAGTGCTGCGGCCTTGTGGAAAAATTTTAAAAGTATACTATCTGTATGCTGTCGCCGTCCGCCGAGAGGTTTATGTTTCTGAGAGCGGTGGCGTAATTCTCTATGATGACGCCGGCAATCTTATCCTCAATCTCCTTTTGGATAACCCTTCTGAGATTTCTAGCGCCGTAGGTAATCGAATAGGACTTCTTTATGAGGTAATCAAGCAGGCTGTCATCATAGGAGAGGGTTATGCCTTTCTCCTTCAGGCTATCCTGCAGCTCTTTGAGCATAATCTTGGAGATATCCCTGAAGTTCTCCTCGGTCAGTCTGTTGAAGTAGACAATTTCGTCGACACGGTTTAAAAACTCGGGACGCAGGAAATCGTTGAGGGCCTTGAGCACCTTTTCCTTGCCCTGCTCGTTGACCGTGCGGTTGAAGCCGACGGTTCCGCCCTTCTTGTCGCTGCCCGCGTTCGTTGTCATGATAATGACCGTGTTTTCAAAGTTGACCGTCTTGCCGTGTGCGTCGGTTATGTGGCCGTCGTCGAGAATCTGCAGCAGGATGTTCAGCACGTCGGGATGCGCCTTTTCAATCTCGTCGAACAGTATCACCGAGTAGGGCTTGCGCCTTACCTTCTCGGTGAGCTGCCCGGCCTCGTCGTATCCGACATAGCCCGGAGGCGAGCCTATGAGGCGCGATACGGTATGCTTCTCCATAAACTCCGACATGTCGAGGCGGATAAGAGAATCCGGCGTGTCGAAGAGGTCGGCGGCAAGACGCTTTACAAGCTCTGTCTTGCCGACGCCCGTGGAGCCGACGAATATGAAGGACACGGGCTTGCGCTTTGCCGAAATGCCCACCCTGTTGCGCCTGATTGCGGCGCAGACTGCGTCGATGGCCTCGTCCTGGCCGACGACATGCTGCTTGAGCCTCTTGTCGAGCTTTGAGAGCTTTTCGTACTCGTCTTCGCGGATACTGGCCGCGGGAATCTTCGTCCACAGCTCTATTATGCGGGCGAGGTTCTCGATGGTCAGCTCGGGGGTGCTCTTCTTCTTCAGTTCCAGGGCCTCGTTTTCAAGCTGTATGTCCCGCCTTCTGATTTCAGCAAGGCGGCGGTAGCTGTCCTCGTTCGCCTCGGTAAGCAGAAGCTCGCGCTCCTTTGCAAGGTCCGCCCTCTCCTTGGCTATCTCGGCGAGCCTTGCGTAGGCGGTGTTTTTGAGGTTGAGGTCAGAGCAGGCCTCGTCGAGCAGGTCGATGGCCTTGTCGGGAAGGTAGCGGTCGGTTATATAGCGCTCCGAGAGAAGGACCGCCTGGCGGCACATCTCCTCCGGAATTTTCACGCCGTGGAAGCTCTCATAGTATTTTGCAATCCCTTTGAGAATCTCGATTGACTCCTCGATGGACGGCTCGTTTACAATCACGGGCTGGAATCTGCGCTCGAGAGCGGAATCCTTTTCGATATGCTTGCGGTATTCCGCGAAGGTGGTCGCGCCGATGACCTGAATTTCGCCTCTGGAGAGCGCGGGCTTTAGGATATTTGCCGCGTTCATGGAGCCTTCGGCGTCTCCGGCCCCGACGATGTTGTGTACCTCGTCTATGACGAGGATTATATTCCCATGCTTTTTGACCTCGTCTAAAAGGCCCTTCATACGGCTCTCAAACTGGCCGCGGAACTGCGTTCCCGCGACTAGCGCGGTGAGGTCGAGTAGCAATACCTCCTTGTCCCGCAGCTTGTAGGGAACGTTGCCGTCGACTATGCGCTGGGCAAGCCCCTCGGCTATTGCCGTCTTGCCGACTCCGGGCTCTCCTATCAGGCAGGGGTTGTTCTTCTGGCGGCGGTTCAGAATCTGCATCACGCGCTCAATTTCCTCTTCCCTGCCTATGATTCTGTCGATTTTCCCCTCAAGCGCCTTTTGCGTCAGGGAAATGCAGTAGTTGTCGAGGTACTTGCGCTTCTGGTTGCGCCCCGTGGCAGTCTCGCGCTCCTTGCTGCCCGTGTTGGAACCTCCGGGCATCTGGGAGTCGTTTCCGGGACCGGCGTTGAAAAGCCGGTTGAGGAAGGGGAATGTCGCCGTCTTGCCCATGTCGAAGTCATCGGAATTGTCCGTTTCGGCCAGTCCGTCGGCTCCGCCGAAGGCTTCCAGCATCTCGTTCGTGATTCCCTCGATGTCCTCGTCCGAGATTCCCATCTTTTTCATAATATCGTCAACGGGCTTTATATTGAGCTCCTTGGCGCACTTAAGGCAAAGTCCCTCGTTGCTGGACCTTCCGTTTTCCAGCTTTGTTATAAATATTACCGCCACATTCTTTCTGCATCTGGCGCATAATGTTGGTTGCATAGAAGTTCTCCTTATCCTTTTTACCTAAGCTGTTTTAATGATTGCATCAATTTTATATATCTAACGAGGTAACTTACAAACGCAGCTAGCATAACAATTATCGCTACCGAAATCATAGCTCTCGCATAGACTCTGGGAATGTCCCGAATCAGCATCAGCAGCGCGCAAACTACGATAAATACAACGGTAGCGCTTTTGCCGATGATGTTCGCAGGGGGCATATCGCAGTACTTTTTATAAATTATGAATCCGCCGACTGCCATCAGTCCCTCTTTAACGAAGAAAACTACTACGGCCCAGGGAGGCACGAGCTTATCTATAGTTATGCAGAGAAGCACGGCGAAAGTCATAATTTTATCACCCAGGGGGTCGAGTATTCTTCCCAGCTTCGAAACCAGGTTGTACTTTCTCGCTATCCTCCCGTCGAGAAAGTCCGTAAACGCCGCAAGTATATATACCCCCGTGGCATAGACATGGGAGTTTTCCGAACCGTTGAAATATACAGTTACAAAGACCGGCACCAGCGCCAGCCTGAACGTTGACAGGATATTCGGAATATTCACCGCCATCTCTCCTACTCGGTCAAACTCCCAGGAATGCCGTAAGTAAGTTATTGCTCATCAAGAATCTCAGAAAATAGGTGTTGTTAAGCGTGTTTTCAGGGAACACCCTGCCTAAATACCGCATCGCCCAGGCCACCGCGAAAAGCACCAGCAGCCCTTTGACAGCGCCGAGCAGCATGCCTCCCGCGCTGTTTATCGCGTCAAGGCCCGGCAGCCTGAAGGCAAGGTTTATCAGATTTGCCAATATCGTAAAGAAAATTATAATCAGCAGGAATACAACTATAAAAGTCAGAATGTAGGTCACAGATTCGGTTAATTTATTGGCGACGGCCGTTTTAAAACTCTGTCCTGCGTGAGTGACGTTCTCCTTTAAATCCTCGATAATTTTGGCCGCCGTCCCCTTAAATATGCCGAGGTTGAGGAGGCTTCCCATCCCTATTGTGTCAAGCTCGTCTTCCTCGTCCGGCAGCTGGCCGGTTTCTTCAATATATTCTTCTCTTGTCTCGTTTACCGATTTGTCGACAATCCCGCTTATGAAGGGCTCGAGCATCGGGGTAAATTTGTGGGAGTACCTTGCCGCGACAAAGCCGGCGCCGTAAAAGGCTAATACCAGAGCGATTATGCCGCTGACGCTTTTTATAAATCCCCTTCTGTAGCCGTTTATTATGAACAGGGCCAGGATGACAAGCAAAACCAGGTCTATGATAATCGACAGTAGCATAGCCTCCCGCCTCCCTATGCTGAAAATACAACCGCGCCCGAGTTCGTGAGCAGCACGGCGGAACCGTCCGGGCGAGCGAGAACCTGCCTTGCGTTTGCGACATCCGAGGCCCTGGCATGCTCGCTCAAATCGCTTTTATATATGGCCAGTTCGTCATCGTAGAGAACTGCGAGATACTTCCCGCAGGCGGATATAGACAGGACTTCCTTCTTGATATCTATGCTGCCCAGGACCCCTCCGTCCGCCGACAACGTTACTATGGAGGCTGCGCTGCCTGTTTTGTACTTTCCTATCACGAGGGTCAAAAACCCCGAGCCGTCCATCGAATAGTCCTTGAGATAGCCGTCGGAAAAGCTGTATGAGGATATAAGTTCGCCCCTGTCGCTCAGAAAGACGGCTGAATTTTCTCCAAGCGCGCATATGCGGTTGGGGCCGAGAAACGCAAGGTCAAACAACAGGGCGTTTTCCGATATGTAGCTGCCTCTCTCTTCCTGCCCGCTCAGGGCAAAGCAGGTAACCTTGCTGCCCGAGCCTGTAATCGTCAGCGCCGCCATTTTGTCGCTTATGTCGGATAGCGCGGCGTCTATGAGGTAGCCCTCTCCCGAGTACCATTTATACACCGACTTGAGCTTATTGTTGTAGACGGTTACGGCTCCTTTGTACCCCTCTTCCTCAGCGGAGAGCGCTATCCAGTCCTCCTTGTTGATTGAGACATTTATTACATTCTCGTCAGTTTTGTGCTTTTCAATACCTTCCTTTAACCCAAGTACATAAAAATCTTTGCTTCCGGTGCTCCAGACAACCGCTCTATTTGTTCCGCCCGACACCGCCGGGTCCTGAAGAATCACGGATTCGCTGTCGACCGTCTCTCCGCCTATGTCGACAAGCTGCATACCCGAGCCTGAAGCAACCGCAAGGCCGCCGTCGAGACAGGCAATGACGCTGTCGGAGTAGACATCAAACTTAAGCTCCTCGGCGGCCTCCCTTTCTCTTTTGAACAGTAAGTTTCCTACTATTGTATCGGTAAGGCGCTGGCTAAGAGCGTCGTAATTAAGCGTGAGATAAACCGCGCCTAATACGAGAACAAGCAGGGCCAAAAATGAAACAGCCCTTTTTAAAGGGCTTCTCCTGCCTTTTCTGCCCTTATTTTTGCTCGGAGGGTCTCCTAAAAGCATTATAGCACTCCTACACAAAAAAATATACTATAATTTTTTGTCCATCATGCGCCCGACCACGCCGTCGTACCATAATTTTGTGAGGTACAGGCCCTGCGGCGGAACCGTCGGGCCGGCAAGGCGCCTGTCGGCGCTCTCGAGTATCCTTCCAATGTCGGCGGGCCTTATCTTCCCGAGCCCGGCGTAAATCACGGTGCCCGTTATCGCCCTTGCCATATTGTATAGAAAGCCGTCGGCGCAGACTCTAAGCTCTATCAGATTCCCCTCTTTGGAAACCTCGCAGTAATACACGGTTCTGACCGTGGTTTTCACGTTTGTGCCGACCGACCTCACCGCCGCGAAGTCGTGCTTCCCGCAGAAGGCGGCGGCCGCTTCCTGCATGGCCTTAAGGTCAAGGGGCACCGGGCAGAAGTAGGCCCTGTTTACGTACATCGGGTTCCGTATACGGGCGTTATATATTTTGTAGGTGTATTCTTTCTTTTTGCAGGACAGTATCGCGTTGAAGTCCTCCGGCGCCTCCACGGCGTCCAGAACCGCAATATCGGGCGGTATGAGGGCGTTGACCGCGAGCGGTATCCTGTCCGTCGGAATCGTGGCGTCGGTTTTGAAGTTTGCGCAGTAGTTAAGAGCGTGAACCCCTGCGTCAGTTCGCCCGCAGCCTACAAGCTTTACGGGCGCCCCGCAGATTTTGGAAAGAGCCTTCTCCAGCGTCTCTGCCACGGTGATTTCGTTTTTCTGCACCTGCCAGCCGTGGTAGCTTGTCCCGTCGTACATAAGTCGCAAGGCAACATTTCGCACCGGCGGCACCTCCGTCACAGCCCGAAGCTGGCGAGCGTGATTACGCAGGCGAGCAGAAGCGCACCGGTGGTAAGGCTCAGAAAGTCGCTCCTTTTCATCCTCAGCTGCTTCATCTTCGTCCTGCCCTCGCCGCCGTGGTAGCAGCGGCTCTCCATCGCCACCGCAAGCTCGTCCGCACGCCTGAAGGCGCTGACGAAGAGAGGCACAAGAAGGGGCAGCATTGCCCTTGCCCGCTCAAATATGTTGCCGGTTTCAAAGTCCGCGCCCCTGGCCTTCTGTGCGCTCATTATCTTGTCCGTTTCCTCAATGAGCGTCGGTATGAATCTGAGCGCTATGCTCATCATCATTGCAAGCTCGTGCACGGGGATCTTAATCTTTTTCAGCGGGCCGAGGAGCTTTTCCAGACCGTCCGTGAGGTCTATGGGCGAGGTCGTGTATGTCAGAAGGAAGGTGCCCATTATCAGCATCGCTATGCGCAGCGCCATAAACACCGCGCTCTTTATACCCGCGTCGGTTATCTTGAGCTTCCAGAACCGCACGAGGACATTGCCGTCGGTGTAAAAGAGGTTCAAAATCGCGGTGATTATGATGATTACCATAATCGGCTTTAGACCCTTGAACAGGGCCCGCGGCCTTACCCTCGAGATAAGCACGCTTACTGCGAGGAAGGCGAGCATCAGCGCGTAAGATATATAGTTTTTGGCCACAAAGAGCGCGACTATATACACAAGCGTCAAAATCAGCTTCGTGCGCGGGTCGAGGCGGTGCAGCAGGGTGTTGCCCGGGAAATACTGGCCCAGCGTTATGTCCTTAAGCATGCCTTCGACCTCCCCTCAGCCTGATAAGGTCGGCCTTGAGCTGCTCTATCGTGTACACGGAGGGGTCGACCGGCAGCCCGAGCTCGTAAAGCCTCCTGGCTATGCTCGTCACCTGCGGGACGGTAAGGCCAATCTTAACAAGCTCGTCGCCGCGGGAGAATATCTCCCTCGGCGTTCCGCTCATCTCGATATGTCCGCTGTTGAAGACGACTATGCGCTCAACGGTGTTCGCTATCTCTTCCATGCTGTGCGTCACCATGATTACTGTGGCGCCGGTGGCCTTGTGATAGCGCTTTATGTTTTCGATTATGCTCTCGCGGCCGCGCGGGTCGAGCCCCGCTCCGGGCTCGTCGAGAATCAGCACGTTGGGACGCATCGCGATGACGCCCGCGATTGCGACCCTGCGCTTCTGGCCGCCCGAGAGCTCGAAGGGCGACTTCTCGAGAAGCTCTTCGCCTATCCCGACAAAGTCGGCGGCCTCCCTCACGCGCCTGTCGATTTCCTCCTCGGGCAGCTTCATGTTCCTGGGGCCGAACGCTATGTCCTTGTACACGGTCTCCTCGAAAAGCTGGTACTCCGGATACTGGAACACAAGCCCGACCTTGAAGCGGATGTCGCGCACGGTCGCCTTGTCCTTCCAGATATCCGTGCCCTCGTAGTAGACCTTGCCCGCGGTGGGCTTGAGAAGCCCGTTTAAATGCTGGATAAAGGTCGATTTCCCCGACCCCGTGTGGCCTATTATTCCTATAAACTCGCCTCTTCCGGCTTCGAAATCTATGTTCTCAATGGCCACCCGCTCGAACGGCGTTCCTATGCTGTAACGGTGGCACAGACCTTCCGTTTTTATTATATAAGACAAATCCCTTCAATCCTTTTTCAGCGGTGGATGCCTGAAACGGTCATCCCCAATGTGAGAAAACCGCATAGATTGCCTGGGCGCACTCCTCGACGGAGAGCGCCTCGAGAGGGAGGTTGAATCCCTCTTTGTTGAGCTCGTAAATCAGCTCCGTCGTGTCGGGCACGTCCAGCCCGTAGGACTTAATCTCCTCGACGCGGGAAAACACCTCGCTGGGCCTGCCGTCAGCCACGATATTGCCGTCCTGCATTATAATCACCCTGTCCGCGTCCACGGTCTCCGACATATGGTGCGTTATCAGCACCACGGTTATGCCCTGATTGCGGTTCAAATCGTGTATGGTTTTTATGACTTCCTCGCGCCCGACGGGGTCGAGCATCGCGGTCGGCTCGTCCAGCACTATGCAGCGCGGGCGCATGGCTATTATGCCCGCTATCGCGACCCTCTGCTTCTGCCCGCCGGAGAGCAGGTGCGGCGCGTGATTGCGAAACTCGTACATTCCGACGAGCTTCAGAGCCTCGTCAACACGCCTGCGTATCTCCGAGGGCTCTATGCCGAGGTTCTCCGGCCCGAAGGCCACGTCCTCCTCGACCACGTTCGCGACAAGCTGATTGTCCGGGTTCTGGAACACCATTCCGACCTGCCTGCGTATCTCCAGGGTCAGCCTCTCGTCCGAGGTGTCCATGCCAGCGACATAGACCTTGCCCCCCTCGGGCAGGAGGATTGCGTTCATATGCTTTGCAAGCGTGGATTTGCCCGAGCCGTTGTGTCCGAGTATCGCGACAAAGCTGCCCTCTTTTATCTTTAGACTAATTCCGTCCAGGGCCAGTTCCCTCTTGTTTACGTCGGTCACATAGGAATAGCTCAGATTCTCCGTTACTATTATGTCGTTATCCTTCATGCTATCTCTCCCAGCGGCAGGTCGCCCCGCAGGGCAGGCTGAGCCCGCTCATGGTCACAGGCAAGCCCAGCTCCTCGCTCCTGCTCTTTCCGCCGAAGCGTTTTGAAAAAATGGATTCGCTCAGATACGTGAGCGTCGAGGGCGAAACCCCCGTCGTGTAGGAGTTGAGTATCACAAACAGCGGGTCGTCGCTCAGAACCTCGCGGCAGAGCTCCATAAAGCGGTAGATATGGTCCTCGAACTTCCATACCTCGCCCGACGGGCCTCTGCCGTAGGAGGGCGGGTCCATGATTATAGCGTCGTAGCGCCTTCCGCGCCTTATCTCCCGCTCCACAAACTTAGTACAGTCATCGACTATCCAGCGTATGGGCTTGTCCGAAAGCCCCGAGACCTTCGCGTTATCCTTCGCCCAGGCGACCATTCCCTTGGCGGCGTCGACATGGCACACCGAGGCTCCTGCCGAGGCCGCCGCCAAAGTAGCGGCCCCCGTGTAGGCAAAGAGATTGAGGACGCTTATCGGCCTTCCCGCCGTGCTGATTTTCTCCCTGATATAATCCCAGTTTACGCTCTGCTCCGGGAACAGGCCCGTGTGCTTGAAATTCATCGGCCTGATATTGAAGGTCAAATCCTTGTATCTAATCTTCCAGCTCTCGGGCAGCTTTCTTATCTCCCAGGAACCGCCCCCGCTGGAAGAGCGGATATATCTGGCTGAGGGACTCTTCCAGCCCCTGTGCTCGCGCGGGGTGTCCCAGATTGCCTGAGGGTCGGGGCGAACCAGTATCTCCTCGCCCCAGCGCTCAAGCTTTTCGCCCCTTGAGCAGTCTATCAGTTCAAAGTCCTCCCAATTATCTGCAAGCCACATCTCGGTCTCCTTGTGCTGTGAATACGACTTAGCTTCGCTTTTTTTGGGGATATAATGATACAGCGATTATATGCAACCCTGCTCCTGCATCATATGATGAGAAAGAAAGGGTATTGTTCGTGCATATATGCCCTAAATGCTTACAAACATATGTTCCGGAAAGGTCTTCTTGTTATTATAGCACCGGCGTATATGGCAGTCAAATAATAAAATGTTAACATATTCTAATTTTTTGGAATTTTTTTGATGTTTTTTATGGTTTGCAAATTCGACAATATTATGTGAACTATTTTTTTAAATTCTCTGGACACCCTCTGCATATTTTGGTAAAATGCTTTCTGAGATTTCTGTTCTATTTAGAGAGAGTGAGTCGAGTGGGAATAAGGAAGCTTTTTTCAATATTGTCGATTTTTGCCCTTTCCGTGCTGATTATGGCAGCTGCCGCCGCCTGCGAATATGCGGCGTCAAAGACGCCGGAGCCTACAGCCACTCCCCTTTCGACACCGACGCCCACACCGACGCCTACGCCAACGCCAACTCCGACACCGAAGCCGACTCCGACGCCTGCGCAGGAGACGTACAGCTACACCTCGGCGGAGGGCACCCCTCTTTACAACTACGAATGCGGGATGCCTGTGCCCGAATCGGAAGAGGTCTCGGACGATTACTTCTACGACGCGGCCTTTCTGGGCGACTCCAGAACCGACGGGTTTAAGCTCTGGAGCGGAATACGCGGGGCCGATATCTTCTCCGCCAAGAGCATATCGGTTTACAACATATTTACCTCAAAGGAGGTAAAGCTCCAGGACGGGACATACGGCACCCTCCTGCAGGCCCTGGACCAGAAAGACTATAAAAAAGTATACATCATGCTCGGCATAAACGAAATCGGCTACACGGCGAGCAGTTTCTATACCAGCTACAGCAAGCTTGTGGACACTGTCATGGAGTCCCAGCCCGACGCCATCATCTATGTGCAGGCGATTATTCCCGTCACAAAATCTCTCTCGGACTCAAGCAACACTTATAACAACGAACGCGTCAAGGCCTTCAACGAGATGCTTGCCCAGCTTTGCGCGGAAAAGGAAGTGCATTACATAGACACTTTCTCCGCCTTCGCAAACGAGGACTCGGCTCTTCCCGAAGAAGCCGCCTTCGACGGGGTCCATCTCGTAAAAGGCTACTGCGAAACCTGGCTGTCCTACCTAAAAAGGCACACGGTGGCGCCCGTCGAGAAAATGGTTAAGCTCGACACGCCGAAAATTGAAAGTACGACCAAGGCAACTATCAGCTAAAAGGAAGTGTTTATATTTTGAAAAGACTGCTTGTTGCGGCGCTTGCAATTCTGATGCTGCTTAGTCTGTTCGGCTGCTCGGGAAAAAAGGAGCTCGATATGGACAAGCTCTCTGAGGAGCTTTTGAACGGCGGAGTCTTCGCCGAAACGCTTGAGCCCGTCGAGCTCGACATCCTCAGCTATATCTACGAGGTATCGGAAGAAGACTACGCCGAGGCTGCGGTCTACTGCTCCTCCGGCGCTACCGCGGACGAGCTTGCGATATTCAAGGCGAAGGATGCGGACGCCGCCAAGAGGATAGACGAAGCCGTCCGGCAGCGGGTCGAAGAGCAGATAAAGGGCTTTAAAAACTATGTCCCCGCCGAGGTCCCCAAGCTCGAAAAGGCGTATAAAACCACCTACGGAGACTATGTCATACTCTGCGTGGCAACGGACTCCGAGGCGGCCAACAAGATTATAGCCAAATACGTCAAATAACATATGGGCATATCCAGTCACGGATATGCCCATATTTATATAATATTGCATTTTTCTGCGCAGCGGAAAAGCGCTCCACGCTAGGGTCAGAGCCTCAGCGTCTCGCCCAGGTAATCCTCATAATAGCTGATAATCTGGCAGGTAAGCAGGAAGTCCTGCTGGAGCCTTCCGTCCTCCAAATCCATGCCGATGAGCTCCTTTATCTGGTTTATCTTGTAGAAAACCGTGTTGCGGTGCATGTGCATGGCCTCAGCGGTCTTGACAAGGTTCCTGTCGTTCATGAGATAGGCGTAGAGCACATCCCGCAGATTGTTGTTGTGCTGGCGGTCGTATCTTGTAATCTTGACCACGGCCGGGTGACCGAGATAGAGAATGTCGTTGTTCCCGTGTATCTCCTGAAAACGGTGGGCAAACATATCTATCAGCACATAGGTGGCATACTGGCCGAAGCGGAAAAGCCTTGTGCCCGAATCCTGCTTGTGGCGCAGTTTCTTCGCGACGACCAGGGCGTGGCGCGTCAGAAGGTACTGGGTGCGGATTTTAGTAAGGTCGCTTGTCGCGTGGCCGATGCACATAAAGCCGTTATAGGGCGCCAGAATCTCGTTAATCCGCTTCTCGTCAAGCTCGACGTTGAAAATCCTTTCATCCTCGCATATTAGTATGACAATTTCCCCTCTGAAAAAGGCCATGTTGTAGTCGGGAAACACATCTCTAAGCTGCGCGAGGATAAAATCGTAGGGAATCAGGTTTTTGTTGTCCTCAAACATTATAACGGCGAATCTCCGCCTCTGCCTCGGCGGATACGGCAGCGCCTCGAGCCTTTCGAGTATCTCGGGGGCGCTTATTATTTTCTGCTCGACAATGTCGTGCAGGAACAGCGCAAAATCCGAGGTCGGGCCCGTATCGTACTGCCTGATTATGGTAATTAAAAAGCTTATATTCTCCGCGGCCCGGCTCAGTATGTATTCAAAATCCACCGCCCTGCCGTTTTCGTCAATAATGAGCAGGTAAGCAAGAGGGTTTTCCTCACGCATAATCGAATAAATATGGAAAGAGCGCCCCTGCCTGTCTTTAAAATGATGGTAATTGTTTCCTCCATTTGCAGACAGTTTGCCCTCGATGTCCTCGTTTGAGAGAATATCGGCCTTGATAAGCTTCTCGGGCCACTTTTCGCAGTCTCCCGCGCATTTTAATACGTGAAACGAGGGGCTGAGCAGAAACACGGGGCAGCCGGACAGCTCCGCCGCAATCGAAACGAAATTCTGCAAATCGCGGCGGCTGCTGCTTGCCTCAAGAAAGCTCTGCGCCATCTTCTGATATTTAAACAGGATATTGCTTATTACATTGCCAAGAGCGTACAGGGATAGCTTCGTGCATATCAGCGCAAGTCCGCGCTCTTTGCATATCTCCCTGAGCTCCTCCAATACGGAAGTATCAGCGCCGCCGCCCGTAATCAGGACGGCGTTTTTTTCTATTTTCCGAATGCCGGGAACAATCTCCCTCGCCTCCCCGGGCCTTGCCAGATAGACCCGGCCGCTTATGAGCTCGGACTGCGCTTCGAGAAACTCCATACTTTCGACATCGTTTTCTATAAGGGATAGGTCCGTGCTGAACAGCATGTTTTCTCCTAACTGATTAATAATAAATGCCAATTTGGATATAATCATCGCCCCCCGGTAAATGATTTCTTTCCATCCCTGTCCCTATTTTAACCCAAATCCGCTGCTCTTACAATTAAAAATAAGAGACAAGCGCATTGTGAACGAGTGCACAAAATAAACGTGTTCCTTGTATTCCTTGTACAAAAAAATTGCCAGTTCTCTGTAGATATTGTAAAGATGTTAGAAAACTGCTATCATACAGATACAAACAATATGCAAACTGCGTGATTTCTTCTGGCCCTCTCCAGACAAACCCAGTGATAAGCGCGGTTCTTCTTGACATTGAAAATAACCTATTAAAAAGGAGGCTGCTTAATGACAGAAAGAGTAAAACGGATGATTGAGAGCCTGCGGATAAACAAGTACCCTCTCTGCATTGAGAAATTCCGTCTGGCCAACGAATCACTGGACCAAACAGCCGGCGAGCCTATGATTACCCGCCGTGCAAAGCTGCACGCCCATATTCTGGACAACATCACCATTTTTATCGAGGAGGATGACCCGATAGCGGGCGTGGGCGCAAGCAAGCCCTTCGGCCTCGAAATGGACTATGAGTACGGAGTATGGACTCCCGAAGAGGTCGAGTCTCTCAAGAGCGAGATTTACACCATCGACCCCGAAGACGAAAAAGAGCTGTACGAGCTCAACAAGAGATTCGCAGGAAACAGCCTGAACAGCAACCTAGTCGACGCGCTTGCCGAGTCGCTTGCCTACAACGACCGTCTGTGGCCCTTCATGAAATCGGGCGTAATACTGCCCCCCTGGAAGAGCAAGAAGGAAGGCTCCGGCGGCGGATTTGCAATGTCCGGAATGGGCCTCGGCCCCGGCTTCTTCCTCGTCTGCATAGACTACGCCAGAATCCTCAACGAGGGCGCAAAGACGGTTATCGAGGAAGCCAAGCAGTGCCTCAGGGACCTGAGATACTATTCCGGCGACAGCATTAAGAAGCGCCAGTACTGGGAAGCCGTCATAATGGTATTCGAGGCCTGGGTGCGCTGGGCTAACCGCTATGCGGACCTCGCCGAGAAGATGGCCGCGACCGAGACAAGGCCCGAGCGCAAGGCTGAGCTCCTCGAGATGGCCCGCGTCTGCCGCAAGGTTCCCTACGAGCCCGCGGAGACCTTCAAGGAGGCCATGCAGTCCTTCTGGTTCACCTTCCTGCTCGCCTGCCCCTCCCCGACCACAAGCGCAGGCCGCTTCGACCAGTACATGTATCCCTTCTACAAAAAGGATATAGAGAGCGGCAGGCTGACGAGGGAGGAAGCGCTCGAGTGGCTTGAAATCCTGCGCTGCAAGGTTATGAAAATCAACCGCGTGTCCGGCAAGGCCAACCGCGCCAAGAACGCCGGCATGGCCAAGTGGTACAACTGGACCATCGGCGGCGTCGACAAGGACGGCAACGACGCGACCAACGAGCTTTCCTACCTGCTCCTTGACGCCGCGCTCGAAACCCGGCTGCCTCACCACACGCTTACCGTACGCGTACACGAAAATACTCCTCCCGAGTTCATGAAGAAGGCCCTCGAGGTAGTCAGAACCGGTATCGGAATGCCCGCCTTCCTCAGCGACAAGAGCTACATCAGATTCTTCACCATGAACGGCGTGCCGCTTGAGGACGCAAGAGACTATTGCGCGACCGGCTGCGTCGACGGCAACATCCCCGCCGTCACCCGTTCGCAGGTTGTCGTGTTCTTCATTATTCCTCAGGCGCTCGACATCTTCATGCACAACGGCTACTGCCGCTATACGAAGGAAAAGGTCGGCATTGAGACCGGCGACGTGACAAAGTTCGAGACCTTCGATGAGTTCAAGGCCGCCTTCTACAAGCAGTTTGACTATCTCATGCACATGGCCTGCGAGAGAAACAACGTCGAGCTTATAGCCGAGCGCGAGCTCTTCCCCGACCCCTTCCGCAGCGCGCTTATGCGCGACGGCGTCAAGGAAGGAAAGGACCTGCTCGACCGCAGGTTTGACTTTGAAAACTGCAGCCTGCTCGGCGCCGTCGGCGGCGTAAACGTCGGCGACTCCCTTGCCGCCATCAAGAAGCTCATTTACGAAGAGAAGAAATACACGATGCAGGAGCTTCTGGACGCCATCGACGCGAACTGGGAAGGCTACGAGGAGATGCGTCAGGACTTCCTGAACGCTCCGAAGTACGGCAACAACGACGACTATGTTGACTCGCTTGTCGCCGAGATTTACAAGGTATTCTCCGACACCTGCTACAGCATGCCGAACGCCTACGGCGGAACCGTCATCCCGAACGCAATCTCGATTTCGGCTCACCAGCCGGGCGGCGCCGTAGTCGGAGCCACCCCCGACGGCCGCAAGGGCGGAGAGATACTCGCCGACGCCTCCCTCTCGCCCGAGCAGGGCAAGGACAAAAACGGGCCGCTCGCCGTCCTGCAGAGCGCAATGAAGGTCGACGCCGACCCGTATCAGGGAATGCTCCACAACATGAAGTTCCATCCCTCCGCTCTTAAGACGGACGAGGACCTTGAAAAGCTCGGCGCTATGATAAAGACCTATCTGACAAACGGCGGCAAGCACATTCAGTTCAACGTTGTCAGAAAAGAGGATCTGCTCGATGCCAAGGAGCATCCCGAGCAGCATCAGGACCTCGTCGTCCGAGTGGCGGGCTACAGCGCCTACTTCGTAAGACTTACCCCGGGCGTACAGGACGAGGTTATTAACAGGACCGCATTTGAAAACGTTTAATGAACACCCGTTGGACTCGTGGATAAGCGTGCATCATTCTGTTGTTTCGTGACATTTAATTGGCAACAGGTCATAATTGATGAACGGGGCGGGCAATCCACCTGCCCCGTTTATATTTGACGGAAGGGATGCCCTTATCCGCGTTTCAATAAATAAAAATCAAAAAATAATAAACAATAATATCAAAATCTGATTTCCATAATAGAAAGGTAACTTCAGACAATGGCACTTTGGATAAGCATAATCGCAATTATTATTGCAATCTTGATTGGTTGGAAATTTAAGTTCAACACAGGTATTATTGCTTTGGCCTTTGCCTTCATAATCGGAAACCTTGTTATGGGACTTAAGGTCACTGAAATAATCGGTTTCTGGCCGACGACAATAGTATTTTATCTGCTCTCAATTGCTCTGTTCTTTACCTATGGCACTGAAAACGGCACGATGGACGTGCTCGGCAAGAAGCTGCTCTACGCGCTCGGCGGCAACGCAAAGCTCATCCCCTTTGCCATTGCCATCGTCTGCGCGATAGTCGGCGGCCTCGGAGCCGGCGCTTCCACCCCGGCTATCATCGGCCCCTTTGCCTTCGCCATGGGCATCTCTGCAGGCGTAAACCCTGTAATTACGGCTATAGCGATTGCGTTTGGTAACCTTATAGGCTCCAACAACCCCTTCAACGGTTACGGCGGCGTTATATCCAAGAACCTCATTCTCGCCAACGGCGTGGACGAGCTCACAACCATGGACTGGTCCTACAAGCTCTGGGCCAACTGCTCAATCATTTCTATTATCATTATCGTAATCTTCTACTTCCTCTACAGGGGTTTCAAGGCCGATAAGGTCAAGGTTGAAAAGCCCGAACCCTTTACCCCGGTACAGAGAAAGACCTTTACCATCATACTCATTGCTTTCTTCTTCATGGTTGTTCCGGCCATCCTCGCCACATGGATTCCGGGCTCCAAGTTCCTCAAGACGCTCTCCGCATTCTGCCAGCCGCAGGTCATAATGATTCTCGGCTCCGTTGTGTGCGCATTCATGCGGCTTGCTCCTGAGAAAGACATAATTAGGAAGATTCCAATCAGTACGATTGTTATGATTGTCGGCGTTTACACCCTGATTCAGGTTGCCGCCAAAGCGGGTCTTGTAGACGCTATCTCCCACGCTCTGTCCAACAGCATCCCGAAGTTCCTGGTCCCGGCAGCGGTCGTCTTCTTCGCGGCGTTCCTCAGCTTCTTCTCAAGCTCCACTTCAACGGTTATGCCGCTTATGTACCCGCTGGTACCCGGACTTGCAGAGACTCTCGGGCTCAATCCCATCATGCTCTACACCTGCATCTTCTTCGGCGGACTTTCGACCGCTTGCTCCCCCTTCTCCACGGGCGGCGCGCTTACCATAGCTTCCTGCGCCGACAACGAGGTCAGGGAGGCTCTCCCGAACAAGATGATAGTTGCGGCTCTTATCGCTCCGGCAATAACGATTGTCCTTGCAACACTCGGATTGTTCAATATATTCTCCGCTTAATATCCGGAATACGGCCTGTTGCCAGCAAGCCAACAAAAAAGACGGTGCGAGTTTACGCACCGTCTTTTTTCTGCAAATTTCGGGCAGGGTTTTATCTTCCCTGCCCGATTGTTATATGCTGTTTTCCGCTTCTTCCAGAGAGCCGTATCCCACGAGAAGGACGGTCTCTCTGATAACGTCCTTATATAGGTTATCGCCCTGCGCGGCCTTTTCCCTGTAAAGCCGGTCAAGCAGCTTTAAGGTCCTTTCGCTGTAGGTCAGAAGCTCTCCCCTGTGATAGGTCTCGGCGGACGTGACCCAGGGGCTGTCGCAGCTCCTATGTATCGGCCTGCCGCGCGAGGCGAGCTTGGGATATTCCCTCTGAAACTCCTCCGCCCATTCGACTGTCTGGCGGACAAGGAAGGCCACAAGCGCTTCCTTCTCTGCTGAGACCGGCGGGAGCAGATGCCTGATTCTTTCGTATTCCCCGGGGGCCGTGGACTCCATCATATAGGCGTACTTCTCCGCCATAAGATTTCTCCCCGCGGCCCGCGCGGATTTCAGGTCGTCAAGATAGCTCTCGAGGGAATCTTCGTCCCAGACGGAAAACTGCGCGGCGCGCATAAGGCAAAACTGTTCCCAGTTCTCCTGGCAGGCCGCCTTCCCGCCCTCGTTTTGTGTGGTGCTGAACATCTCCCACTCGATTGCGAGTATGTCCTCGAGCGTATTTGTCATCTTCTGCGCCTCCTCAAAGGCCTTCTACCTGCCCAGAAGCTTCTTCCTTACCTCCAGGCAGCTCTGATACAGAGGACTCTGCTCTCCCATCTCACGGCGGTAAATATCAAGTGCCCTGTCCAGACATTCCGAGACCCTGTCCGTCTCGCCGAGCCCGTGCATGGCGAAGGCAAGATTGCTTAGCGTCGTTGCCAGAACGTAGCCGTTGTTGGGAAGCTTTTCTACTAGCCCAAGGGCCTTTTCAAAACAGGCCCTGGCCTCGGCATAGCGCTTCATGTCCTGATACACAAGGCCCTTATTGTTGAAGCAGCTCGCGTAGACCTCGGGCGGAGCCGGGTTTTCGCTGCTTTCGTAGATTCTCTGCGCCTCGTTGAACAGCTCGAGAGCCTTGTCAAACTCGCCGGTCAGCCTGTAGAGCCCGGCGAGATTGTTCAGAGTCGTGGCGTAGTCGAGGCTTTCGTAATCATGTATGGACTCGAGCAAGCCCTTGGCTAGCAGAAATGCCTGCTCGCCCTTGTCGTAGATACCGCGGCTACGGTAGAAGCCTCCGAGCTCGTTTAAAATCGCGCTCTGGCCGATAAAATCCTCGGGGTGCTCCCGCTGGAACGCGCCGAGCGTCTCGTTTAGCCAGGCTTCAAGCTCCTGGTCGTTCATCAACGCGGCGTTCCTGTCGTACTCGGCAAATACTTCCCAGATATCCATGTTTGCTCCCTTGCCGGCTTACCGGCCTGATTAGCCTCCGATTACGGCATTGAGGCCGTAAGAGGCAATTATGCTCCTCAGCTCCTCCATATGCTCGTCAGTGGGCACGTCGGTGCTGAACTTGACTTCCTGCTCCATGCGCTCGGTCTTCGACTCGCCGAGATGGTGGTATGGCAGCAGGTGTACCTTGACGTCCTTGCCGAGCTTTTCGACTATGAACTCGGCCAGGGCCCTCATGTTCTCCTCGCTGTCGTTGTAGCCAGGGATTGTCGGCACCCTTGCGGCCATGGGCTTTTTGGCCTCGTGGTAGACTTTTATCGCGTTTTCGAGTATCAGCTCGTTGCCGACGCCCGTGCCCTCCTTGTGCTTTGCGCTGTCCATGTGCTTAAAGTCGTAGAGCACAAGGTCGGTGTATTCCAGAATCCTGGAGAATACCTCCCACTTGGCAAAGCCGCAGGTCTCAATGGCGGTGTGCAGCCCCGCCTCCTTGCAGAGCCGGAGAATTGCGTAGGCAAACTCGGGCTGCAGGAGTATCTCGCCGCCGCTTAAGGTTACTCCGCCCCCGGAGGTCTTATAGAAGAGCTCGTCCTGGCGGACCCTCTTTACGACCTCTCCCGCCGTCTTAGTCTCTCCGACAATCTCCCTTGCGTTTACCGGGCAAACCTTTACGCACTCGCCGCAGACGGTGCACTTGCTGCGGTCCGTTCGGGCCTTGCCGTCCGCGACCGTAATGGCGCCGTTTGGGCATGCCGGCACGCACTTGCCGCAGCCCACGCATTTTTCCGCAAGGAAGAAAAGCTTGGGCTCCAGGGTGTCAGACTCGGGGTTCTGGCACCACAGGCAGCGAAGCGGGCAGCCCAGGAAAAATACCGTCGTGCGGATTCCCGGGCCGTCGTGTATCGAATATCCCTGAATATTAAAAATCTTGCCTTTTACATTTGCCAAATCTTCCATATCATTACCTCGCGTGTTTATTTTTCTTTCCGCTGCTTAAATTATATCTCATTACAAACACGCGCGCAATTCGACCCGGAATTCTTGTACTTAACGCACATTGTAATAAGAGTTTATTGTATTAATCATCTATCCCACTTGTCAATCAGGGCCTTTATCTCCCTGGCAAACTGCTTAAGGTCCTTGTTTGCCCCGCCCTTATTGCGGAGAATAACCTCAAGCAGCATCTCTCCCATACGCCTGAGCTCTGCAAAAACCGGGGACTCCGGCTCGGCCGGCTTCTTCCGCACGGGAGTATAGCCGGGGCTGAGAACAGTGTTTGTCCTTAAGTCGTAGACCTCGCAGTACTCCGGCGCGTGGGCGTCGATGCCCATATTCCTCAGCGTATCGACGTAGTTGTCTATTGCAGCCGGGTCGCCGTGCACAACGAACACATGCTTCGGCTTCGGCTCATAGGCGGATATCCAGCTTTTAAGCCCGTCGAGGTCTGCGTGCGAAGACATACCCTTGAAATTGACTATCCTCGCCTTCACCGCAATCTCCTCGCCGAAGAGCTTGACCTTCTTAGCTCCTTCAAGGAGCATTCTGCCGAGGCTGCCCTCCGCCTGGAAACCGACGAAAACTATCGCGCACTCGGGCCGCCACAGGTTGTGCTTCAGGTGATGCCTGATTCGGCCTGCATCGCACATTCCGCTTGCGGAGATAATGACTTTCGGAGTCATGTCGTCGTTGAGCGCGCGCGACTCTTCCGTCGTCTGAGTGAGCTTTAAGTTCGGGAAGCAGAGCATGCACTCGCCGTCGAGCACAAGCGCCTTGGCCTCGTCGTCGAGATATCCGGTCAGGTCGCCGCTGAAGACCTCGGTCGCCTGCTTTGCCAGCGGGCTGTCGACATAGACCTCGAAATCAGGCTTGCTTTTTACAAGGCCGCGCTTTTTGATTGCACGGAAAAAGTAGAGGAGCTCCTGCGTCCTGCCGACCGCAAAGGCGGGAATAATCACGTTGCCGCCCTTTGCGAAGGTTTCGTCGAGTATCTGTGCGAGCCCTTCGATATACTCGCCCTCGCCCTCGTGGTATCTGTTGCCGTAGGTGCTCTCGCTGACCACATAGTCGGCTTCCTTAATACAGGCAGGGTCGCGGATAATCGGCTGGTTGACGTTCCCAATGTCCCCTGAAAATACTATTTTCTTTGTGACGTCTCCCTCGCTTATCCATAGCTCAACGAAGGCCGAGCCCAGCAGGTGGCCTGCATCCTGGAAACGGCACTTTAAACCTTCGAATATTTCAAACTCCTGGTTGTAATCGAAGGTCCTGACAAGCTTCATACAGTTTTGCACGTCTTCCGCGGTATAGAGCGGCTCCTTCGGCTCGCGCCCGGCGCGCTTGCCCTTCTGGTTTTCCCACTGGGCCTCCATCTCATGGATGTGGGCGCTGTCAAGGAGCATTATGTACAAAAGCTCCGCGGTCAGCCGCGTCGTTATTATCTCGCCCCGAAAGCCCTTCTTTACGAGCAGCGGAAGGCGCCCGGAATGGTCGATGTGCGCGTGAGTGACCAGCACATAGTCAATCTCCGCCGCATTGAAGGGAAATTGCTCGTTGTCAATCTCATCCCTTCCCTGTTGAAGTCCGCAGTCTATAAGCAGGCTCTTTCCGCCCGTGTCAAGGCGAAAACAGCTCCCCGTAACCGCTCTGGCGGCTCCGTAAAAAGTAAGATTCATACCCTTAACCCCTAAGTATGCAGTTTTTGCAGTATTATGTAAAGAATTGTCTATTTATTCTCCGGCTGCTCCGTTCTGGGCTTTACCGAATCGTCGTTGAAAATCCAGTCGCGGACGCTTGTCACCGTGTAGTCGTCCTCGCTGATGCGGCAGATGACACGGTGTATCCCCGCGTTTATAATCAGGCGCCTGCACATGGTGCAGGGCGTGGTGTCGCTCAGAATCTCGTTCGTTTTCGCGTCTCTTCCCGCGAGGTAAAGCGTGCTCCCTATCATCTGCGAGCGAGCCGCCGAGATTATCGCGTTTGCCTCGGCATGGACGCTGCGGCAGAGCTCGTAGCGCTGCCCGCTGGGAATCTGGAGCGTCTCCCGCGCGCAGAACTGGGTGTCGATGCAGTTTATCCGCCCCCTGGGCGCGCCGTTATAGCCCGTGGCTATGATTTCGTCGTTTGCAACAATGATGGCGCCGTAGCGGCGGCGCAGGCAGGTAGACCTCTTGAGAACGGCGTCGGCGATGTCGAGGTAGTAGTTTATTTTGTCCTTGCGTTCCATCTCATTTCCTCCGTAATACTGCGTTCTTTTATTGTAAATTTGAATCTCGCTTTGCCTTCGTCGTTTAAATTGACGCGAAGCTAAAACAGGTATCCTTAATAAAGCCGCGCCACGGCAAGCGGCTCATACGCGAAGACCGCATTTTCGCCGCAATACATGGCGCGGCAAAATTCCCAGATTACAGCCGCAAAACAAAGAATCAGACCTTGAGCGCCTCGTCCTCGCCCTCGAGCGCCTCGGGGTAGCGCTCCAGAATCGGCTTTACGTAGTCGCGTATGAGCTCCGTCACCTGCGAGGGGGCGCGGCCGATGTAGGCCTCCGGCCTTAGCTCCGCCATTATTTCCTCTTTCGTCATCCCGAACATGGGGTCCGCGGCTATCCTGTCAATCAGGTCGTTGGGCCGGCCCTCTTCCTTTACCACTCTGCCCGCCGCCATCGAGTGGACTCTTATCCTCTCGTGGAGCTGCTGGCGGTCCCCGCCGCGCTTGACCGCGCTCATCATGATGTTCTCTGTAGCCATAAAGGGCAGCTCTTCCTCAATGTGCTTTGCTATGACCTTCTCGTAAACCTTTATATTGCTTACGACATTGAGATAAATGTTCAATATGGAGTCCACCGCGAGGAAGGCCTCGGGGATTGATATCCTGCGGTTCGCCGAGTCGTCAAGCGTGCGCTCAAGCCACTGGTTGTACTGGGTCATCGCCGGGTTGAGCGTGTCGGCTATGACGTAGCGGGCAAGAGCGCAGATGCGCTCGCAGCGCATGGGGTTTCTCTTGTAGGGCATGGCCGACGAGCCTATCTGCTTGCCCTCGAAGGGCTCCTCAAGCTCCTTTAGGTGGGCAAGCAGCCTCATGTCGGTTGCAAACTTGGCGGCGCTCTGCGCAATCCCGGACAGGACGGAGAGCACGAAATAGTCAATCTTTCTGGTATAGGTCTGCCCCGACACCGGCACGGAGGAGCTAAAGCCCATCTCCTCGCAGATAAGCTGGTCAAGGCGCTTAACCTTCTCCTCGTCGCCGTCGAAGAGCTCCATAAAGCTCGCCTGAGTGCCGGTCGTGCCCTTCGAGCCGAGCAGCCGCAGCGAATCTATCCTGTGCTCAAGCTCGTTAAAATCAAGAATAAGGTCGTAAAGCCAAAGCGAGGCCCTCTTTCCGACCGTCGTGAGCTGGGCGGGCTGGAAGTGCGTAAAGCCGAGCGTCGGCAGGCTCTTGTACTTGTCGGCGAACTGGGCGAGCCTCGACATCAGCTTTACGAGCTTGTTGCGTAGGAGTATTAGCCCCTCGCGCATAATGATTATGTCGGTATTGTCCGTGACGTAGCAGCTTGTTGCGCCGAGATGTATTATCGGCATCGCCTTCGGGCAGACCTTGCCGAAGGTATGCACGTGAGCCATAACGTCGTGCCTGAGCTCCTTCTCCATCTTGGCGGCGTATTCGTAGTCTATATCGTAAATATGGGCCTCCATCTCTTCTATCTGCTCGTCGCTGATTGGAAGGCCGAGCTTCTTCTCGGCTCTTGCCAGAGCGACCCAGAGCTTGCGCCATGTCGAAAACTTCTTGTCCGGCGAAAACAGATAGAGCATGTCCCTGCTTGCGTATCTCGAGGCAAGCGGAGTTTCGTATATATCCTTGCTAATTGGGACCCTCTCCTTATGCAAAAAATTAGCGCAGGGCTTAATCGCCCTACGCTAATTATAGCTTATTTCTTATTACATTTCTATATTTTTTAGAAAATTCTCAAGCCTGTCTAAACCCTTGTCGATGTCCTCAAGGGATGCGGCGTAGGTCCAGCGCACGTAGTTCGGCGCGCCGAATCCGCTGCAGGGCACCACCGCGACTCCGGCCTTCTCCAGCAGAGCCATTGCAAAGTCGTCTCCGTCCTTGATGTAGGTACCCGCTATCGTCTTTCCGACCAGCTTTTCGACGTTCATCATGATGTAGAAGGCGCCGTCGGGGTTTAAGCAGCTCACATACTCTATCGAATTTACGCGCTTTACAATGTGGTTGCGGCGCTGCTCGAACACCTTGCGCATCTCCTCGACGCTGCTCTGGTCTCCGAGCAGGGCCTCCTCGGCCGCATACTGCGAAATCGTGCTCGGGGCGCTCGTCGAATGGCTGAGGAAATTCGCCATTATCTTCGCTATCTGCTTGTTGGCGACGGCATATCCGATACGCCAGCCGGTCATCGCGTAGGATTTCGAAACGCCGTTTATAAGTATTGTGCGCTCCTTTGCGTCCTCGCTTAAGGCGGCGAAGCTGACGAATTCCTTTCCGTCGTAAATAAGCTTATAGTAAATCTCGTCGGAGATTACATAGATGTCGTGCTTCTTGCACACCTCGGCGATTGCGGCAAGCTCCTCGCGGGAATAGAGCATGCCGGTGGGGTTCGAGGGGTTGTTGAGGATAAGGGCCTTCGTCTTATCCGTAATCGCGCTATCAAGCTGCGAGGCTGTTATTTTGAATCTTGTGCTCTCGTCGGTGTCCAGAATAACTGGCACCCCGCCCGTCATCTTAATAACCTCGTAATATGTAACCCAGTAAGGCGCCGGGAGTATTATCTCATCGCCGGGGTTTGTAATCGCCGCTAAAGCGACATAAATATTGTGCTTGGCGCCGCTTGCAACGACCACCTGTGTAAAATCGTAGTCGAGGTCAAAGTCCTCTTTGAAACGCTTGCATACCGCGCGGCGAAGCGACTCGGTGCCCGCGGCGGGGGTATACTTCGTAAGCCCTTTCTCTATCGCCCTGATGCCTGCTGCTCTTATATTGTCCGGGGTCTGGAAATCCGGCTCGCCTGCGCCGAAACCGACGATGTCGGCTCCTTCGCTTTTAAGCTTCTTAGCCAGGCTATCTATCGCCAGGGTCGTCGAGGCCCGGACCGCAGATGCCGTGTTTGACAGTGGTTTCATGAGATTATCCTCCAAACTAAGGCTTAAATTTTACAATATTATATTAGCATTCCTGCAAAAAAGCAACAGCCGTAACAGAACAATTTATAAAAAATGAAATATTCATCACTTTGTAATGCAGATTTGCCATTTTCACCATAAAAATCGTTATTTATATCAAGATAAAATATCATTTAACAATTGACAGGATAAAACTACCGTGGTAGACTGTGAAAAACCAGTTTTTCGGAGGTATGCGGGTACATATGTTTAACCTTGTCGCCGGCATAATTATAATAATCAGCATTATCATTATTATTATCAATGATAATGCCGATTTGCGTTGTGCTGGAAACGAGGTTAACAACACCTAAATTAAGAAGGGTTTGTTAAGCGAGTCTTGCAGCAGACGCTGCAAGACTTTTTTATTTACCATGTTTTTGCAAATTAAATCTAGTTTTGGGAGGAGCCATATGTCCAACGAAGTCAAGATGATAGCCAAGAGAATCAGGGAGCTTCGCTCCATCCTTGACATCTCCCCCGCCGAGATGGCTAAGGTCACCGGCCTTAGCGAGGCGGAGTATCTGGAGATGGAAAGCGGCACAAGGGATTTGTCCTTCACTTTCCTACATAAGTGCGCCCAGAGGTTCAACATCGACATCTCCGAACTTGTCACGGGCGACATGCCGAAGCTCTCGAAGTACACCCTCTCCCGCGCCGGCGAGGGCATGCCGATTAAGCGCCGCGAGGGCTTCGATTACCAGCACATAGCCCCGCTGCTGCGCAACCGCCTTGCCGACCCCTTCGTGGTCACGGCAAAGTACAGCCGCAAGCTCGAGGAAGAGCCGATAGCCCTCTCCACGCACGGCGGCCAGGAGCTCAACTACGTGCTCTCGGGCAGGCTCAAAATCCAGATTGACGACCACATCGAAACTCTCGGAGCCGGCGACAGCGTTTACTACAACGCTAGCATCCCGCACGGGATGGTCGCAATCGACGGCGAGGACTGCGTCTTTATCTCGGTGGTAATAAAGGGCGAGAGCGCCGAGGACGACTACAAATACAAGCCCGTCATCCTCCCTGCCAAAACGACTCCCGCAGAGGAGGCCCTAATCTACAAGAGATTTGTTACCGAGACCTTCGACGAAAACGGCCAGCTTAAGGACATCTCCTTCAATCCCCCTTCCAACTTCAACTTCGCCTTCGACGTTCTCGACGAGCTTGCAAAGAAGTGCCCGGACAAGACGGCGATGGTCTGGCTGTCCAAAGAGAAGGAAAAGCGCGTCTTCACCTACGCCGATATTTCGAGGAATTCCTCCAAGGCGGCAAACTACCTAAAATCCCTCGGCATCGGCAAGGGCGACAAGGTCATCCTGGTCCTAAAGCGCCATTACCAGTTCTGGTTCATCCTAAACGCCCTGCACAAGCTGGGCGCCGTCGCGATTCCGGCAAGCCATCTTCTAACGGCGCTCGACTTCGATTACCGCTTGAACGCCGCGGGCATCAAGGCCGCAATCTGTACGGTCGACAACGATATCCCGAAGCACCTTGAAGAGGGCAGCGTGAACGCCCCGTCGCTCCAGATTAAGATATCCGTAAACGGCAGGGTCGAAGGCTGGCACCACTTTGATTCTGAGTTCGAGGCCTTCCCCGACACCTTCGAGCGCCCCGAGGACCAGTCGATTGACGACCCGATGCTTATGTACTTTACCTCCGGCACCACCGGCTACCCGAAAATCGCAGTCCACACCTTCGCCTACCCGCTCGGGCACATTGTGACCGCAAGGTACTGGCAAAACGTCGACCCGGACGGACTGCACCTCACCGTTTCCGACACCGGCTGGGGCAAGGCGGCCTGGGGCAAGATATACGGCCAGTGGCTGTGCGAGGCCGCTGTGTTTACCTATGACTTCGACAAGTTCGAGGCGAGCGACCTGCTGTCCCTCTTTAAGGAGCACAACATAACCACCTTCTGCGCTCCCCCGACGATATACAGGTTCTTTATCAAGGAGGACTTGAAGAAATACGACCTAAGCTCGCTGAAGTATGTGACCACCGCCGGAGAGGCGCTCAATCCCGAGGTCTGGCAGCAGTTCAAGGCCGCGACCGGTCTGAAGATAATGGAGGGCTTCGGCCAGACCGAGACCACGCTGACCATCGCCAACCTCGTCGGCACCGAGCCGAAGCCCGGCTCGATGGGCCGTCCCTCGCCGATGTACGAGGTCGACATCATCAACGCCGAAGGCAAGCCCGCGAAGGTCGGCGAGGTCGGCGAAATCGTCATCCGCACCGACAAGCGCACACCCTGCGGCATGTTCGCGGGCTACTACAAGGCCCCCGACAAGACCAAGGCAGTCTGGGACAACGGCGTCTACCACACCTGCGACATGGCCTGGCGCGACGAGGACGGTGTCTACTGGTATGTCGGCAGAACGGACGATGTCATCAAGTCCTCCGGCTACCGCATCGGCCCCTTCGAGATTGAAAGCGTCATTATGGAGCTCCCCTACGTTCTGGAATGCGCGGTGACCGGCGTGCCGGACGAGACCCGCGGGCAGGTTGTGAAGGCTTCGATTGTGCTTGTAAAGGGCAAGGAAGGCACCGAGGAGCTTAAAAAAGAGATTCAGAACTACGTCAAGGAGCGCACGGCCCCCTACAAGTACCCGCGCATTGTCGAGTTCGTCTCCGAGCTGCCCAAAACGATAAGCGGCAAAATCCGCCGCGTCGAAATCAGGGAAAAGCACGGCAGGAAATAAGTAAACTAAGTTTCGGGTGCGGCCCAGGCCCGCCGCACCCGAAATTCCCTTTATATTTTCATTTTATCTGCTTTTCGTAAAACATCCTTGGAATAGTAATAATCTCTTTAACACCGCTTTTCCATAATTTTGCGATAAAATTTACCAATAAACGGGATTTTTTATCATTTTCGTGTTGACTTTGAAGGCTGGCCATGCTATCATATTTGCAAATACCAATATCCGGTATAAAGGCAAAACAGGCGAAAGCCTGCGACGCAAAGCTATAGGGCCCTCGATTCCTTCAGGGCAGCCAGCTGCTACTGCTATCTGTTTGCAGTAGCTTTTTTATTATCATTAATCTTTCATACTTTAAGCAGAACAGGGGCAAAGCAAGCGAAAGCTTGCGACGCAAAGCTATAGGGCCCTCGATTCCTTCAGGGCAGCCAGCTGCTGCTGCAGATTGTTAAATCCGCAGTAACAAATCAAAAAGCCATTAAAGGAAGGAGTTTTACCATGAAAAAGACTATCGCTTTGTTTGCTCTCGTTCTCTGTATTCTCTCGGGCCTCGTTTCGGGAAGCCTTGCCCTCTATACAAAAGAGGTGGACATTGCCGACACCGGTTCGATAATTGCAAAAAGATTTGTCCTTACGGCTGCGAAGTCCGACGGCTACCAGATGAATGTAAAAATTGCCCCGGGGGAAACCGTCAAGGCCGCCTTTACCGTTTCCAATTCCAACGGCAGCTATGTAAGCGAGGTTGACATGGACCTCGAAATAGAAGTAACCATCGGAGCCGCAGAGGGCAAGACCGCCATTCCCTACATAAGCGCCAAGCTTCTCGACGCCGGAAACAGGGAAATCGAGGCGGCGGACGTCAGGATAAGCGAGGGGGAAGGCACGATTAGGCTGTTTGTAGACAGGGCCTTCATCGCCAACGCTGAGTCGACGCTCACATACAGGATCGCCCTCACCTGGGCGCCCCACGACAACGATATAGACTACGAGGGCCCGGGTTACGGCAACATGTTCAGCGTCAAGGTCACCGGCACGCAGTCAGTGTAACACGTAAATCCTTTACATAAAGCACACTTTGGAATATAATAACCCCGATCTTGCTAAGATTGGGGTTATTTTTACAAACGGATTTTTTGGGCAAAATTATACTAAAATATTGCCGATTTGCTGGTTAAAAATCGCGTCAGCCTTTGAAAACCCGGATTCCTGCGCGCCAGATTTACACTTATACTTTGGGTGAATTGAAAGGATTGGTCGTAGTAATGGAGCAAAGCAGGAAGGGGCTCACTACGCCGGAGCAGATTGCGGAAATGAAAAGGGAGCTCATGGAGGCCCTGAACCCCCGGCAGCCCTCGGTCCGCAAAAAGACAAGAAAATATCTAAAGTATATATTCAACTTTTTATTTTTCCTAGTCATCCTCGCCCTGCTCTTTGCCCTGTATCAGATAATAACTGCCAAGCGCATGGGCAAGGCGCCAAATCTTTTCGGGTATTATCTGTACAGCATGGAGACCGACAGCATGTCCCCCACCCTTCCCAGGGGGAGCGTAATCCTCTCCCGCAAAGTCAAAGACCCCTCGGCGCTCATGACGGGAGACATCGTAACCTTCATCAATCTTGAAGGCAAGCGGGTTACCCACAGGATAGTGCAGGTTTCAAAGGATATCGACGGCAACCCGCTCTTTCGCACCAAGGGGGACAACCCTGAAAACGATATGGACAGGGATTTTCTGACACCCGACAGAATAGAAGCGGTTTTTGTACTTAAAATACCTCTGTTTTGAGTTCCGATAAGTCAGGCTGAAAGGAGGCGCTGAATTGACCGACAAACCCGAAAACGGCAAGTCCGAGTACCCGGATATGGCGGCGGATAAGGCGCCTCCTTCCTCTTTTGAAAACGAGCCGGACAACACCGAAGGCATAAAGGAATTCGCGCCTGAAGAACCGGATACCGGCAAAGAACCGGGCATCAGCGGAGAACCGGGCGCCGAACAGGAAACCGGCGCCGACGAAGAAACGGATTCCATCCAAGAGCCGGGCAGTAACTCAGAACCGGACGCCGGCGAAACGGAGCTGAACAGCAACGTTGCGGTATATATAAGCGGGCTCTGCTCCGAGGAACAGGAAAAGGACGAGCAGAGCGGCCTTTTAAGGCCGCTTTTTAGCGGCGTCAACCTGACGATTCTGGCAGGCGAAATCTGGGGCATAAGCTCGAAAAACATAATGTCCGCCCGCGTGCTGTGCCAGGTGATAGGCAATATGCGCAGCTACGCCTCGGGGCTTTGCCGCCTCGGACCGCTCGGCACGCTGAGAACAAAGCGGCAGATACTCCCCCATCTTTTCTATATCGACACGCACGAGATGCTTTACGACAGCAAGGTCGTCCTCGAGCAGTTCATGTTCTCGACCAAGCAGGTACTAAGCGGGCTCAGCGACGCCGAGCGCCAGCTGAGGCTGCTGGAGCTTCTGGAAGACATGGGCATGGGCTATATTGCGCTCACAAAGATATCCGACCTCTACGAAACGGAAAAGCTGCTGCTCGAGCTCCTCATAGCCTCAGAATCGGACTCCGGCCTCATCGTCTGCGACTGGACCGCCTACACCTTCTCCCACTCCGAGATTGAGATTCTCGCAAAAATCACAGAGCGCCTGCGCTATCTCGGCAAGGCGGTCGTCATAGGGACGATGCAGCCGAAACTCATCGGCATGACCTGCGACAACACCCTGTTCATCTATAAAGGCGAGAGCGTGTACTGCGGCAGCGTCGAGGAGCTTTACGCCTACGCCGACAAGGTCGCCTTCGTGCTGCGTGACAAGGACGCAAAATCGCTCGGAAAGGCTCTGGCCTACCTTCTCCCCGGCTGGCAGGTCAGGGTTTCGGGGGAGTATCTGTACCTGTACAATTACACGGACAAGCCCATGAGCCCGGAGGCCTTCTACAGGCTGCTTGCGGACAACGGGCTTTCGCCCGATTATGTCAAGATAAACAGGGGCAGGGTTGAAAACTCTTTCGAAGAACTGGTGGAGCGATATGATTTACAAAAGTAGCGCTTTCAACAAGGAACTGCGCCAGTCCTATTATGACAGCCTCTCGGGGAGAAACAAGCTGTTCATGATAAGCCTTTTTCTGGCGCTGATTACCGTCGCTTTGCACCTTCTCTTTCAGATAACCGAGGAGAGCGTCATGGTGGAGCTCTTCCCCGAGCTCCTTTTGCCGAGCTATTTTACCATGACCTACACATACAATCTCGTTGCGCTTGTATTCTTCGCGATTTACTTTATAAACAAGTACAGCAGCATAACCCTCTTCGAAATCGGGGAAAACAAGTGGTACCTTCTCTCGAAGATGGGCTACAAGGTGACCAGCATCATACTAAGCAAAATGTTTATGACCATGGTCACCGTGCTCTTCCTCTACGCCTGCGGCTTTGCGTTTACCGTATTGCTTACCACCCTGCTTAAATATGTCTTTGTTATCGATTACCTCCTGCCCGCCTTCGTCGCAGGGGCGCTGAACGTCCTTTTTATCGTGGAGGCGGCGCTCGTCACCTCTCTTTATTCAAGCTCAAAGGTCAACGCGAAAAACACACTTCTGATAGTGCTAATCGTAAACGAAATACTCAAAATCGCCCTCGGCTATTACAAGCTCATTACCAACAGGGTTTTGATGAGCGATGTTTCGAATCTATTAAACCCAGGCCGCTCCGTGTATGGGCTTGTCCTGCTTGCGGTGCTGGTTTTAATGATACTTTTCGCCTATATAGGGGCCAGGAAGAGAGCAAACTACTACACACTTAAGGGAGAGGTAAGCGGGGTTTCAATCGTCCGCAACAACGAGGTAAAGACAATCGGCTCTCAGGGACTCAGAAAGCGTCCGGTCCTGTCACTTCCGGCAATATTGTTCAGGATACTGCTTGCGGCGATCCTGGCCTCTTCGATTGCATTCAACATACTTGTCCTGGTCGCCTCCCTCAGCTCGAACACAAGAGAGTTCTCCGTTTTCGGCTATATACCCTATCTCATAAGGTCGCAAACCATGGAGGACGCGATATGCAAAAACGACCTTGCCGTTTTCAAGCGGATTGACGCAAACTATCCGCTTAAAGTCGGCGACATAGTCCTCTTTGGCAGCGAAGCGGGCGACAGCGAGGTCTTCATAATGGAGATTACAAGGATTGAGGGCGACAAGGTGCTGACCGACATGAAGAAATACCCCCCTCTTTACGAGGTCGGCTCGCTCCAGCAGATAGTCAACCGTAAGGCAATCTACGGGATTTTCTACAAGAACTTCAGGATTCTCGGCGCGATTGTGCTCTTCATAAACTCCTTCCCGGGCAGGATTCTCACGCTGTTCCTGCCGGTCATCGTGCTTTTCTTCTATCCGCAGGTGACAGGTTTTATAAGGCGCTTCAGGGCAGCGGTCCAAGATTAAAGCCGTCGAAACGACGGCTTTGACTTATTTTTGGGGGCTTGTTATAATTAAGCATACAATTTCAGGGAATTATTTTCCTGTGTAATGATTTAAGCGAGGGGTTACGGATGGAACTTAAGATGCAGCGCAACGCGATTAAGCTCATACGCCAGATTGTAGACTACAGGAGCATAACAACTCCCATTATACCCTACAGGGCTCAGAAGGCCGGGTTCAATCCGCAGCTTCCTCTCTCCCAGCCCTTCCCCCGCTCGACTCCCGAAGCCCAGGGCATATCCTCGGAGAGGATTCTTGATTTTATAACCGCCCTTCAGAACGATAAGACTCTCGACATGCACAATCTGATGATACTGCGAAACGGCCATGTGATAGCCGAGTGCTCCTTCGGGGCGTACAGGCTGGATGTCTGGCGCGCCACCCACTCGCTCTGCAAGAGCATCACGGGGCTCGCGATTGGCATTCTCATAGACGAGGGCATGCTTTCGCTCGAGGACAGGATTGTAAAGATATTCGAGGGCAGGGGCAACCCGCTCACCCCGATTACCAAGAAAGGCATCACGGTGGGCAACCTTCTCACCATGACAAGCGGGATAAGCTTCAACGAAGCGGGCTCAGTGACCGACGAGGACTGGGTCGATTCGATTTTGACCTCCTCCATGAAATTCGAGCCCGGCACGGAGTTCCACTACAACAGCATGAACTCATATCTGCTCTCGGCAATCGTAAAGCAGGTCACGGGAAAGGGCCTTGTGGGGTACCTGCAGCCGCGGCTCTTCGAACCGCTCGGAATCGCGGGCATCCACTGGGAAACCTGTCCCAAGGGCATTGAAAAAGGCGGCTGGGGCCTCTATATCCGCCCCGAGGACGCCGCGAAAATCGGCCAGCTCTATCTGCAGGGCGGCAGATGGAAGGGCAGACAGATTGTCTCTGAAAACTGGATTAAAAGCTCCACTACCCCAAAGGTGCAGACGCCAAGAGAGATTGGCGACTTTAACTACGGCTACCATATATGGGTCGGCAGAAGACAGCGCTCCTTCCTCCTGAACGGCATGTTCGGGCAAAACATCATAGGTTACCCGGATACGGGCATACTGATAGTCTCAAACGGGGGCAACAGCGAGCTTTTCCAGCAGAGCTCATACTTTTCCCACCTGAAAAAATACTTTGGGGAAGATTACTCGCCCCCCGCCAAACTGCCCGAAAACTGGGCCGCACACAGAAGGCTTGTAAAAAAGATTAGAGAGCTGAGCTTAAATACCGTACCCACCAGCATATTTTCAATCGGCCACACCCTGCCCAGGCGATGCCTGCAACTCTCGGGCAGAAGCTACGCAATCGACAGCGAAAGCTGCAAGGCGGGCCTCTTCCCGCTTATCCTGCAGGCGCTGCAGAACAACTACTCCGCCGCGATAAACCGCATATCCTTTTCGGTCGACAAGGGAGTGTTTCTTATAACAATCGAGGAGGAAGACGCCCGCCATATCCTTCCCGTCGGCTTCACAAGGCCCGAATACACGACGCTCGACATGCACGGCGAGCCGTATATTGCCGGCATACACGGGATCCTTTCCAGCAACGAGGACGGAAACACGGTGCTTAAAATCCGCATCTCCTTCATCGAGACTTCAAGCTCCAGGCTATTGAAATTCATCTTTTCCGGCGACGAGCTCGTCGTCAAATGCTCCGAAATACCGGGCAGGCGCTTTGTCAGAAGCTACCTCGACACGCTTGAGAAAGAGCTTGCCTCAAACAGGCTTTTCGAGACCATCCTCTCAATCGTCGACAACGATTATCTGGACTACAAAATCGAGAGGGCGCTTGAGCCGGTCCTGCACGGAAAACTGGAGGTAAAGGGCACGTAAGGCGGGTATTTTCGCGCGAGGTTGACATATTTCATGCTTATGATAAAATATTCATGCGCGTCCTTTGGACGCAAACCTACACTACTGAGAGGCTCATGATGAAAACAGACGTTGTAATAGTGGGCGCAGGCCCGGCAGGCATTTTCACCGCAATTGAAATGCTAAGGCGCGGCAGCAAAAAGAAAATCGTAATAGTCGAAAAGGGACAGGCCATTGAAAACAGGCGCTGCCCGAAAAGCGTAACCAAGCAGTGCGTCAATTGCAAGCCGTATTGCCACATAACTACGGGCTTTTCCGGCGCGGGCGCTTTCTCCGACGGAAAGCTCTCGCTCAGCTGCGAGGTCGGAGGAGACCTCCCCATGCTCATCGGAGAGGAGCTTGCGCAGGAAACGATTGATTATACCGACAAAATCTATCTTGAGTTCGGCGCCGACGAGCGCATAGAGGGCATACACAACACCGAGGAGATTAAGGAAATAAGAAAGCGCGCGATTCAGGCGGGCCTTAAGCTCGTGGACTGCCCTATCCGCCATCTCGGCACCGAGAAGGCGCAGAATCTTTACCTTGCAATTGAAAAGCACCTGCAAAACAGCGGGGTCGAGATTCTCTTTGGCCACGAATGCACGGACCTAATCCTCAGGGACGAGCGATGCCTCGGCATAAGGGTCCGCAACGCCCAGACCGAATTTGAGATTTATGCAGACCACACCGTGGTCGCCACGGGGCGCCGGGGCGCAGACTGGCTTGAGAAAATCTGCGCTGAGTACAACATCGCGCACCAGCCCGGCACCGTCGACATCGGCGTGCGCGTCGAGGTGCGCAACGAAATCATCGAGTGGGTAAACAACGTGCTTTACGAGTCCAAGCTCATAGGCTATCCCAAGCCCTTCAAAAACAAGGTGCGCACCTTCTGCCAGAACCCCGGCGGCTTTGTAAGCCAGGAGAAGTACGACAACGACCTTGCGGTCGTCAACGGCCACTCGTACAAGGACATCAAGTCGAACAATACGAATCTGGCCATACTCGTTTCGCACAACTTCTCAGTGCCCTTCAACCAGCCCATAGCCTATGCGCAGAAGGTCGGCGAACTCACCAATATGCTCGCCGACGGCCGGATACTGGTGCAGCGCTTCGGAGACATCCTCGACGGAAAGCGCACCTGGCCGAAAGAGCTTTCGCAGTCGAACGTAAGGCCCACCCTTCCCGACGCCGTTGCGGGCGATATTACGGCCGCGATGCCATACCGTGCGATGATAAACATAATCAACTTCATCCAGGCGGTCGACCACGTCGTGCCGGGCTTCGCTTCAAACGAAACCCTTCTGTATTCGCCCGAGCTTAAGTTCTACAGCAACCGCGTTAAGATGGACGAGAACTTCAACACGAACATAGCCGGGCTCCACTGCCTCGGCGATTCGAGCGGCTGGACGAGGGGCCTTATGATGGCCTCCGCTATGGGCGTTCTGATGGGAAGAAAACTGGTTTAACCGAATACAAAAGGACACGGTTCGTATCGGCCGGGCGGAAGCCTGGCCGATATTTTTTGCGCCCTGCAACACAGCACTTCGCGCAATTAACTTACCGCCACGTTACGGCATATTATGATAGTGACCATGTGCCGTTAAGGCGGCGGTGTCTGCAATAGCTCTCCGGGCCGGAAACAGACCCGGTGCCGACTTCGCCCCTTACCCGGCATCAATCTAAATATAAAAGGGAAATGGTCCTATGAATTGTAACAACAATAAGTGCTGTAATTTCAACACCTGGGGCTGCCTTGCCATTGCCGCCGCCCTGCTTCTCGGTGCGGCGGTCGGTGCGCTCTTCTATTTCGGATTCCTTCCGGGCATCGTACCGGACGTGGCGCGCATAGCACTCAGGCTGGGAGTCTTGGCGATAGCCTATGTCCTTATCGCTCAGCTGTTCAGCTCCCTCTACCTGCCCAATCCGCTTAGGGACTGCCTCTGCTGCGGCATAGCCCCCCTGCTGGTAGGCGCTTTCGGCACGGTTGTCCTTGCAATTGCACTCCTGTCCGTCGCACTCGTTCCCGGCAACCTCATCTTCGCAGTGCTCGTCGGGCTGGGCGCGGCCTTCTTCACGCTTCTGATAATTGCATTGATAGCCTTCATAAACTGCGTCCTCTGCAGGCTGTGCATGCGCGACTGATCCGATAAAGCTACTATAAAAGCAGCTAAGCGCCGGTTTCATACGAAACCGGCGCTTATTTAGCGCAGTCAGCTTATTTGGAATTGAAAATCTTGAAGATGTCGCCGAAGGGGTCGTCGTCCTCTTTCGACGCGCCTTCCTCGGCGCTGGGCGTGATAATCCCGCCCGTGAAAATGCCCGGCTTTTTGACTTCCTTCTGGTTCTTCTTGTCGTCAAAGCCGGTGGCGATGACCGTCACGCGGATTTCATCGTCCATCGTGTCGTCAAAGGCCGCGCCGAAGATGATGTTCGCCTCGGGGTGAGCAGCCTGCTGAACAAGGCTTGCCGCTGTTTCGACTTCCTCAAGTCCGATGTCCATGGAGCCCGTAATGTTGACAAGGACGCCTCTGGCGCCGTCGATTGAAGTCTCCATGAGAGGACTCGAGATGGCCGCCTTGGCGGCTTCCTCCGCCTTGCCCTTTCCGGAGGCATGTCCGACACCCATATGGGCAAGACCCGCGTTTTTCATTATCGTCGTCACGTCGGCAAAGTCAAGGTTGATGAAGCCGGCGTTCTTAATCAGGTCGGATATGCTTGTCACAGCCTGCTTGAGAACGTCGTCGGCGATTTCGAAGGCGTTGGCAAAGGTCACCTTCTGGTCGGTGGCATGCTTCAGACGGTCGTTCGGAATTATCAGGAGGGAATCAACACGTGTGAGAAGCTCTTTAATGCCGGCCTCAGCCTGCATCATCCTGCGGCGGCCTTCGAAGCTGAAGGGCTTCGTTACCACCGCGACAGTAAGTATACCGGCCTCCTTGGCTATCTCGGCGACAACGGGAGCGGCACCCGTGCCCGTTCCGCCGCCCATGCCTGCGGTGATGAAAATCATGTCCGCGTCCTCAAAAGCCTTCGCCAGATTGTTCCTGTTCTCCTCGGCAGATTTGCGCCCTATCTCGGGGTCCGAACCCGCGCCCTGGCCATGGGTGAGTTTCTCTCCAATCTGAATTTTCTGCGTGGCGCAGGACAGAGCCAATGCCTGCTTGTCCGTATTAACAGCTATATATTCAACACCTTTTGTTCCTGATAGCACCATTCTGTTAACGACGTTGTTTCCGGCTCCTCCCACACCCACAACTTTAATAGTTACTACATTATCCGGGCCGGTCTCGAGTGCAAAGGACATGTTCAACCCTCCTGTTTATATTTACAGTGTATAGGAAATGCACAAAGCATTATTAGTATCAAAGTAAGTTGCGTATATCTTTACATATTTTATATCTATTTAAACCGTAGGTCAATAGTGTATTGTTCATTAATTTAAGTTTTATAAAAAGTTCATTTAATCGGATATAAAGCGCCCTTCCTTGTTTTCCGTCAAATCAATCGTCCCGGTAGCGACCGGATTTAAGTACTCAATCGACTTATTTAAAAGGCTCAATTTGTCGGAAATATTCTCATTCTTGCCCATTTTTACCTTAAAGCGGCCCTTATAGTCGAAGATAAGATCTCCGGCATTGCTTACGTCTATATAAGTGACGTCGGAGAGCATGTCCTTGTTTATAAGCTCCTTGAGCAAGGCTTCGACGTACGCCACCTTGGGTTTCTGCGCCTCACCCGGCTCAATTTTCTGCCCCGCGACCGGCTGTATAGGAGAAAGACCGATTATTTCCACCCCGCTTATCCCGTCGGTAGACACCTTTTCCAGCAGCTTGCAGGACTGGTCAATCAGCCAGAAACTCCCCCCGCTTTTCACATATGCGACGGGGGCAGCCTCCACAACCTCGATGATTAGTATGTTCGGAAGTTCCTTTCTGATTTTCGCCTCGTCAATATATGGCAATGATTTAAATATTTTACTAATTGCATCGAATTTATTCACAAAGAACAGATTATCCCCAATCTTTAATCCAGAGGCGGAGATTATCTGCTCTTGTGAATACCTTGTGTTACCCTCTGTCTTTATAACCGATATTTTAAAGAAGACAGAGACACCCAGTAGCAGAGCGCCGCAGATAAGAAGCGCCGACAATATGCTGATTATCGGGTTGCGTCTTTTCCCCCTGCGGCGTTGCGCTTGGCTGCCCTCCCGCGGCATGGCATTTCCTCCTTAGTTACGCCTCATTCTTCTATTCTTACTACGTCCGCCCCCAGATTCGACAGCGCGACTTCAAGCCGCTCGTAACCCCTGTCTATGTGTTTGAGGCCCGAGATGCGGCTCTCTCCTATCGCTCCGAGCGCCGCGACCGCAAGGGCGGCTCCGCCTCTTAAGTCAGTAGCCTCGACCGAGGCCCCGTGCAGCTCCTTCCTGCCGCATATCAGGGCCACCCTTCCCTCTGTTCTTATATCGGCCCCCATGCGGCGCAGTTCGCTTATATGGCGGTATCGGTTTTCGAATATGTTCTCAACAAACACGGTCGTGCCCTCAAACTTAAGGCTCGCCGCCATGAGCGGAGGCTGCGCGTCGGTCGGGAAGCCCGGATATGGGGCCGTCACAATCGGCCGCACCGCCCTGAGCGGGCGCTCGCAGATTATCTTCAGCGAGTCCGGGCCGATTTCCAAATCGCAGCCCGCCTCTTTGAGCACGTCGGTGACCGTGGAAAAATGCCTTGGCTCTATGTTCAATATCTCAGCCCTGCCGCCTGCCGAGGCCACGGCCAGGGCGTATGTGGCTGCAACAATCCTGTCTGGGATTATCTTGTGCTCGACGCTCTTTTTGCATGGCTGGCCCTCAATCGTGATTATCGATGTGCCGGCACCGTGTATGTTCACGCCGAGACGCCTGAGATAGGCCTGCAAATCCTCTATCTCGGGCTCGCGCGCGGCGTTTGTTATTACCGTCTGCCCTCTGCAGCGGCTTGCCATGAGCATAGCGTTCTCAGTAGCGCCGACGCTCGGTATGGGCAGGTCAATCCTCCCTGCTCTGAATTCCTTAACCTTGCATATGATATTGCCGCCTTTTTCCTCAATATCCGCCCCGAGCGTGCGCAGGGCTTTCAGATGCAGGTCTATCGGCCTCGGGCCAAGCTCGCAGCCGCCCGGGTAGCTGAGCACCGCTTCTCCGGTCCTCGCCAGAATCGCGCCGAGGAAAATCACCGAGGACCTCATTTCGCGCATGAGGGCGTCAGGAATATCCGAGTGGTTCATCGTCGAGGAATCTATCGTAACCGTGCTGCCGCTTCGGCTTACCCGGCAGCCGAGATGGTTCAGAATCTTGATTGAAACGTCCACATCCCGAAGGTCTGGGCAATTATGTATAACACTCTCGCCCTCGGCGAGAATTGAGGCGGCCATTATAGGTAATATGCTATTTTTAGCGCCGTGTACTTTCACGCTTCCGCAGAGCTTAACGCCCCCGTTTATCCGAAGTATCATCTCCACACCCCCACACAAAAGCCGGCAGAACTCTGCCGGGCATATGGTTCTTTACAAAACCATACTATGCAGTACGTGGTCGGTGCGTTAATTTCGATAAATAGGGATTAAACGGCGGCAAATCGATAGGCAGGCTGTTTTTTCTTAACCCGAGGGCTTAATTCGCGGCAAAGAAGCCGAGCCCGTTTAAGCGGCCGCGCCTGTGTTTCCTGTCAGCGCTTTCCATATTTTTCTGCAAGCTCGAGTATGGTTTCAGTTATTTTATCGGTCGCGTCAGGTTTTGAGAGCTCTTTCATCCTGGCCGACATGGTCTCAAGCCGCCCGGGGCTGTTTAGAATCTCGCAGACGGTCTCAAAGAGGAGCTCGCCCGAGCATTCGGGTTCCCTTATCAGCACCGCCCCGCCCCTTTTTGCGAGCACCATCGCGTTTTTCTCCTGATGGTTGTTCGTCACGTAGGGCGAGGGGACGAGTATGGCGGGCTTCCCCATGAGCGTGAGCTCCCCGATTGTCGAGGCGCCGGCGCGGCAGATTATCAAATCTGCAGCCGCCATGACCTTCGGCATGTCGAAGATATACGGCCTTATGTCTATGCCGCTGTCTTTTTCATTGACTACGCCCCGCTCGGCGAGCATCGCGTACATTCTCTTGAGCCCTTCCTCGCCGTTTCCGGTGGCGTGAATGTGCGTGAAAAAGCCCTTTTCCCAGTTGAGCTTTATTAAATCCGCGGTTATCTCGTTCATGTACTTGGCTCCGAGCGAACCCCAGAACGAGACGACCAGCGGCCTGTCTATTCCAAGCGACTTCTTTGCCGACTCCTTGTCCCAGCGCAGGAAATCGCCCCTGACGGGCGTACCGGTTACGGTGACCTTGCCGGGGTTCTTGTAATACCTTCTGCTCTCCTCGAAGCCGACCATTATGACGTCGGCGATGCCCTCGAGCCTTCTGGTCGTAAGCCCCGGGAAGGCGTTCGACTCGTGTATCAGGGTCGGAATTCCCATCCTGTGCGCCATGCGTATGACGGGATAGCACACGTATCCGCCCGTGCCTATGACGACGTCGGGCTTGAAGCTCTCGATTATCTCCCTGGATTGCCTTGCCGAGACCTGCAGCATATACGCGGCCTTGATGTTATGGACTATATCCTTCGGCGCAAGGCTCCTGTGAAGGCTGTAAACCGAAACGAGCTTTATCTCATAGCCCTCTCTGGGCACCAGCTCCTGCTCCATGTTGCCCTCGGCGCCCACAAAGAGGAAGCTTGAGTCCGGGAGCAGCTCCCTGAGCCTTCCCGCCACGGCAATCGCGGGATTGATATGGCCCGCTGTTCCTCCGCAGGTGAAAAGAAACCTCATTTTTCAGCCCGCCTTTTTTATCTTTATATCCCTTGAGACGCTAAGTATTATCCCCATCTCCGCAAGCTGAATCAGAAGCGCCGTGCCGCCGTAGCTGAAAAAGGGCAGCGATATTCCTGTGCAGGGGATAAGGTTCGTCACGACCGCGACGTTCAGAAAGACCTGCAGAAACAAAAGCGAGGTAATTCCGGCGGTTATCATCGTGGAATAGCGGTCTTTCGCGTGCATCGCAATCCAGTAGCCGCGGATTATGAGCATCGCGAAGAGTATGAGGATTAGCATGGCGCCTATATATCCGAGTTCTTCGCAGACAACCGAGAATATGTAGTCGTTGTGCTCCTCGGGCAGATAGAGGTACTTCTGGCGGCTCTGTCCGAGCCCCACTCCCAGAAGTCCGCCCGAGCCGATGGCGTAGAGCGACTGTATGATTTGGAAGCCGTCGCCCTGCGGGTCCGAAAACGGGTCGCGCCATATTGTTATGCGGTCGACGGCATAATCGAATTTCGTGAGCACGAGAAAGCCCGCGGCTGCGACGACTATTGCGCCGAGCGCAAACCACTGCAGCTTCGTGCCCCCGATGAACATCATAATCGCGCCTATGGCGATTATAATGATGGCCGCCGAAATATGAGGCTCGAGCATCAGGAGGGCGACGGTTACGAGGAGAATCGCCGCGAAGGGCAAAACCCCGTATCTGAAGGTTTTCATCCTGCCCTTGTACTTGCAGGCCATCGCGGCGAAGGAGAGAATTATCGTGAGTTTGACTATCTCCGAGGGCTGGAAGGTGGTGAATCCAAGGTCTATCCAGCGCCTGGCACCGCCGCTGTCGGCGCCTATGAAGGGCACCGCCGCGAGCAGCAGCAGCGATACGAGGAGCAGGGGGATTGAAAAGCGGCGTATAAGGTTGATGTTGAAGCGGGAAATCAGCAGCATGCAGGCCACGCCGAGCACCGAGAAGAGGGCCTGCCTTACGAATATCCTGGTCGGATCCCCAGTCTCGAAATAGGCCCTGGCAAAACTCGCTGAGAGGACCATTATTAAGCCTATTCCGAGCAAAAGCAGAGTGAGCAGAAGAAAAGGCATATCCATGGAGCCGTGGCCGGCTTCCCTTTCGCGCGCGCTCTCTTCGGCTCTTTCCTTCGCTGCTTCCTCAGCAAGCACTTTCTCATAGAAATCCTCGTAACGTGCCATGGCCCCACCACCTTTTCAGGTATTTCTGCTCTGAACTTCTGATATTCACATGCTGTATCTCCCGGACACCGCCAGGAAGGAGATTGCGGAAAAAACAAGCGATACCATGGAAAACACGAAGAAGACTTTCTCCTCGCTCCAGCCGCACATCTCGAAGTGGTGGTGGAGCGGCGCCATTTTGAATACGCGCTTACCATGGGTCATCTTAAAATAGGCAACCTGTATTATATCGGAGAGCGTCTCGATGATATAGACTATGCCCACCGGAATGAGTATCAGCGGCATGTCGAGCGCAAAGGCCAGGGCGCAGACGGCTCCGCCCAGAAACAGAGAGCCTGTGTCGCCCATAAAGACCTTCGCGGGATGGAAGTTGAAAGACAGAAACACAATGAGGCCCGCCAGGAGCGCCGAGGCGAATATGCCAAGCGAAATGCTGCCCCAGGCTAAGGCCGCGGCCGTGAAGAAGGCGGCGACGGGAATAGTAACTCCCGTGGCCAGACCGTCCACGCCGTCCGTGATGTTCACCGCGTTGACGGTGCCGACGATGACAAAGGCCGCAAAGGCGAGATAAACCGGCTCGGACAATGGTATGCTGACCCCTACGAATGGTATGTAGAGGTTCGGGGTCAGGAAGCCGAAATAGCGCAGCAGCAGGACGAAGGCAACCGAAACCGCAAGCTGGAGAAGAAACTTCTGCAGCGCGGTTAGCCCGAGGTTCTGCTTTTTCTTCAGCTTCTCGTAGTCGTCCAAAAAGCCCACTCCGGCAAACACCAGCGAAAAGGCAAGCACGAAGAGATGGCCGCACTCGCCCTCGAGCATTCTCGACATTCCCACAAAAAGCGTCGCGACCGTGACGCCCGCTATGAACAAAATGCCTCCCATGGTGGGCGTGCCCTCCTTGGACATATGCCAAACGGGGCCGTCCCGCCTTATGCTCTGACCGGCCTTTATTCTCCTGAGATAGGGTACGAGTATAAGTCCCGTTATCGCACTGACGACGGCGGAAACTGCAAACGACAGAAGTAAAGCTATCATTGGTTTTGCTCCCAGATTCAAGGTCGCGGGCGCCAAAGCCCGCGCCGTTTTTTAGCAAACGGGTTTGCGTCCGAAAAAAGTTTTGCGGAAACCCAAGTCCTCCCCCGCGCGGCCTGCCCGCCTCGGAAAGAGCTTAACGCAATGTCTGAATGTAATTTACATGTCCTCTTCGCGCAGCGACGCGGAAAGAGAGGAACGCGGCTGGGGGAAGCGCAAAGTTTATGAAACCTGTTTATTTCTTCCTGCTTGCGAGGAATTCGGCCACAATCTCGCGCTCGTCCTGGTGAATTTTCTGATTCCCGATGATTTCGTAGTTCTCATGGCCCTTTCCTGCGAGGACGATTATATCGTCGGGCTTTGCGTGTGCGAGCGCGTAGCGGACCGCTTCGGCCCTGTTGGGTATCTTTCTGAACGGCGTCTTGTAGCCCTTCATGCCCTCGACTACCTCTTCGATGATTTGCACCGGGTCCTCGCTGCGCGGATTGTCGGAGCTGACTATCACAAAGTCCGCAAGCTCCGCGGCTATGCGCCCCATCTTGGGCCTCTTGCCCTTGTCGCGCTCTCCGCCGCAGCCGAAGACGACGACCACTCTGCCCTTGGCAAAGTCCCTGACGGTCTTGAGGATGTTTTCCAGCGCGTCGGGGGTGTGGGCGTAATCTATTATCACTGTGTAGTCGGTGCCGGTCGGCACGACCTCCACCCTGCCCTTTACGCCGCGGCATTCCTTGAGCGCCGCCGCTATATCCGGCAGCGATATCCCAAGGACCTCGCAGCAGGCAATCGCCGCCAGTGCATTATATACCGAAAACATCCCGGGTATGTGGAGTTCTATGCGCTGAATCTTGCCGACCTCGACGGCGCAGAAGTCGACGCGGGACTGCCTGAGCTTAATGTCCTTCGCGACAAGGTCGGCCTCGTCGTTTTTGGCCGAATATGTCACAACCGGACACTTCGCGTACTCCTTCATATATGGCCCCGCGGGGTCGTCGAGGTTTATCACGGCATTGTTTGAGATATCGAACAGCCTTGCCTTCGCGTCGCGGTACTCCTCCATTGTCTTGTGGAAGTCGAGGTGGTCCTGCGTGAGATTCGTAAAGACGCCGACCTCGAAGCGCACCCCCTCCACCCTTCCGGTGACGAGGGCGTGGGAGGAGACCTCCATGACCGCGTACTTGCAGCCGCTGTCAACCATTTCCTTAAACAGCCTGTGCAAATCGTATGACTCGGGGGTTGTGCGCTCGGCCACGTAAACCTTGTCGCCGACAATGTTCTCGTTTGTGCCGATAAGCCCCGCTTTTTCCCCCGTGGCTTTTTCTATGATGTCCTTGACAAGGTGGGTTATTGTCGTCTTTCCGTTCGTGCCTGTCACGCCGATTATCTTAAGCTGCCTGGAAGGGTGCCCGAAAAAGGTGGAGGAAAGCTTCGCAAGGGCCAGCCTCGAGTCTTTTACCAGGACATAGGGCACTTCTTCCTCGGGCTTTTTCTGGCAGATTACGACGGCGGCGCCGTTTTTGACTGCGGAGCCTATATATTTGTGCCCGTCGGTCACATAGCCCTCGACGGCCACAAAGGCCGTTCCGGGCCTGACCTTCCTTGAGTCGTACGAAATATCGCCTATCTCCATATCACCGTCGGCGGTGCATTCCAAAACTTCTATATCGCTAAGCAACTGACTGAGTTTCACTGGTGCTCCCCCTTCTTTTGTGCTGGAATTTGGCTTATCCTCTGGTCTCCATAAGGGAGGTGTCGCTTTCAAACAGCGTGACCTCTACCACCGTACCGAAGGGAACCTCGGCGCCGGCGGCTATGGACTGCGCCGACACGACGATGGTGTCAGATGTGGTGGACGCAGCGACGCCTGTCGTGCGGATGTAAAGGCCGGCGGCCTCCAATGCGCTCTTTGCCTGGACGTAAGTTTTGCCGTAGAGGCTCGGTACCGTCACCGTGACGTTCGGCTTGGATTCGCCGGCGTATATTATAACCTCGGTCCCCTTCGTGACCGTCGCGTTGGCCGCGGGCACCTGGTCGGTCACGGTGTCGCCGTTTCCGACGACCCTGACGGTGAAGTTCTTATCCTTCTGAAGCTCGGCCTTCGCTTCCTCCACGCCCATATTCTTCACATTGGGCACGGTAACATTTATTGTTGCGAGTTCTTTGTCCTTATATACGGTTTTTACTCCCCAGTACGGCAGCACGTCCGCAAACACCCTGCCTACCGCAGGCGCGGCCATGATTCCGCCGCTTATGTATATGCCCGTGGAGGGGTCCGGGGAATCGAGCAGGATAAGAACCGCAATCTCGGGGTCGTCCGTCGGCGCGATTCCGACAAAGGATACGATATAGTCGTCGTCGTTGCCCTGTCCGACTTTTTCGGAGGTTGCGGTCTTGCCGCCTATGCGGTAGCCCGCGACATAGGCGTTTCGCCCTGTGCTCTCGCCGCCGTCGACGACGGTTTCGAGGATTGCGCACACCTTCCTCGAAGTTTCCTCGCTGATGACCTGGCGCACGACCTTCGGCTCGTTCGCCTTAATCACGTTGCCGTCGTTGTCCACGACCTTCGACACGACATAGGGCTTCATGAGCTTTCCATCGTTTGCAACCGCGCTCACCGCGGTTATGAGCTGCAGCGGCGTTATATTAAATGTCTGCCCGAAGGAGGCCGCCGCAAGCTGCGATAGGTTCTTGGGGTTCGTGAATATCGCTCTGTCCCACCAGAGGCTCTTTCCCTCTCCAATCAGGTCGATTCCGGTCTTGTCAAAAAAGCCGAGCGCCTCCATGTACTCGTAGAAGGTCTCAGCGCCTATCTTGAGGCCTATGTTGACGAAGGCCACGTTGCAGGAGTGCTGGACCGCCTCGGCAAGGTTCTGCGAGCCGTGGCCGCCGAGCTTCCAGCAGTGAATCGGGGTGTCGCGCCCGATTACGTCCACGGCGCCTCCGCAGTAGAAGGAGCTGTTCTCGTTCACAAGCCCTTCTTCCAGCGCAATCGCCAGGGTAAAAATTTTAAATGTGGAGCCCGGCTCGTAGGTGTCGCTTATGGCCCTGTTGCGCCACTGGTTTATCTGGGCCTGGGCGAGTCCCTTCAAATACTCGTCTCCCGTCAGGCCCTTGAGCTTCTCCTTGGCCTCGTCGCTTATCTCCTGATAGTTGTTGAGGTCGAAGTTGCCGAGCGTGGCCATAGCGAGTATCTCGCCGGTCTTGATATTCATGACGATACCCATTCCGCCGTTCCTGATGGCGTAGTCGTCTATGGCCTGCTGAAGATGCTTCTCCAAATAATACTGTATGTTCGCATCTATAGTCAAGATTACATTGTTTCCATTTTTTGCGTCTATGTAGTCCTCAAATTTCGTGTAGAGCATATCCGTGCCGTTCGAGGTCGTGGCGCGGATTATTCTGCCGTTAGTGCCCTTGAGGTAGTCCTCGTACCCCGCCTCTATCCCGTACAGGCCGATGTTGTCCGTTCCGACAAAGCCTATGACGTGGGCGGCAAGGCTGCTGTAGGGATAGTATCTTTTCGTGTCGACCTCTAGGTGTATGCTCTTTATATTGTTCTCGTTTTTGAAAGCGCGGACCTTGTCGGCAAGTTCCTTTTCTATTTTAACGGCCACGGTCTTGTACCAGGAATGGGTGTCCTCCCACTTTTTCATCAGCGAGTCGTAGTCGACGCCCAGAATCTCGGAGAGCCCCCGCGAGATGAACTCCGGGTCCTCGTTGTACATTCTGAGCTCGGCGGGGCTGATAAACACTGTCTCGGCGCTTGCGCTCATCGCAAGAATCTTCATGTTCCTGTCGTATATCGTGCCGCGCGAGGCGTTTATCGTAGTCTCCCTGAGCTGCTGCTCTATCGCCTTCTGCTCGTAATAGTCGTGGTCGCGTATCTGTATTTTATAAAGGTGAACTCCCAGAACTATAAAAGCAAGTATGCCGCACACTATCATTAAGCTTAGTGTACGGCGCAAGATCTCCGTATTGGCCTTTTGAACCGCTGTGCCCTTCTTCGACGGCATGCTTTCCTCTCCCCGTTATCCGGCTCTGTGTTCTTTCTCTTAGGAATTTATATTACACAGCCTACTTGAAATATTCCACAACGCGGGACAAAAAGGCCGTCAGATTCTCAAATATACCTCCGCTCTCGGTGTTGCCCCGGAGTATTTCCGCCTTGTCTGGAGCCGAGCTGTTGATATAGTAGACCTGGCTGTTTGCAGCCGGCACCATTCCGAGCTCGTTGACAGCAAACTGCTCTATCTTGTCAAGGTCGAAGGTGCTCTCGTATTTTATTCTGAGCCTTGCCTCCTCCTCGTTCAGCTCCGCAAGCTCCTGCTGGAGCTGCGCCGACTCGTAGGAAATCGCCGCCATCTGCACGTAGCCCATGACCACGAGAAAGAGCAGCACGGCTGCGACGGCAAAGCCCACGGCGGTAAAGGGAGAAACCGCGACTCTCGCCGACCTTGCCCGTGTTCTGGGCAGGGCGTCGAGCTTTATTTTTTCCTCTCTTTTTACTTCCCTTTTTGTTTTCGGCCGCGGTACGGCAACAGGAGGCGCCTGTGGAACTTCGCGAGGTGCGGCTGTTCCAAGGTCATACGCAAGACTTCCGAAAGTCGCGCTGGCGTATTTCATTGTTCTGGCTTCTCCTGCGTACATCATTTAACCCCCTGTGATTCCTATATCCTCTCGGCTATCCGAAGCTTTGCGCTTCTGGCCCGCGGATTTTCCCTGATTTCCTCTTCGCTTGCCGTTATGGGCTTTCTGGTTATGACCTTCAGCTTCGGCTTAAAGCCGCAGACGCACACCGGAAAGTCCTTCGGGCAGGTGCAGCCCTTTTCACCGGACTGCATCGCGTTTTTAACAAGTCTGTCCTCGAGCGAGTGGAAGCTGATTACCGCAAGCCTTCCGCCGGCTCTGAGCCTGTCCACCGCGTCTGAGAGCATGTCGGATATCGAGCCGAGCTCGTCGTTGACCGCGATGCGTATGGCCTGGAAGCTCCTTTTCGCCGGGTGCTGCTTTTCGCGCAGCGCCGCTGCCGGCATCGCGGATTTTATTATCTCGACAAGCTCCAGCGTAGTCTCTATCGGCTTGCGCTGCCGCCTTTTTACGATGGCCTCCGCTATGCGCGCGGCGTAGCGCTCCTCGCCGTACTCAAAGAGTATTTTTCTGAGCCGCTGCTCGTCCCAGCCGTTGACGACCTCGTAGGCGCTTAAGGTTTCGCCCTTGTCCATCCTCATATCCAGAGGAGCGTCCGCCATATACGAAAAGCCGCGCTCCTTGTCGTCGAGCTGGGGGGAGGACACTCCCAAATCAAAGAGCATCCCGTCCACCCTGTCTATGTTCAAACCGTCGAGAATCGACTTCAGGTCCCGGAAGTTTCCGTGCACCAGCGTGACTCTGTCCATGAAGGGCTCAAGTGTTTTTCTGGATTCCTCAATCGCGGTCATATCCCTGTCTATGGCTATGAGCCTTCCGGAGCTGAGCCTTTTCACAATCTCCAGGGAATGTCCCGCTCTTCCCAGAGTCCCGTCGAGGTATATCCCTTCCGGCTTTATATTCAGGCCCTCGATGCATTCTTTCAGAAGCACCGGCTTGTGAAGCTGTTCCAACTAAAGCGTCCTCCGACTATCAGAATCCAAGTTCCTCGATGGCAGCCGCGATGTTTTCCTTCGTAAGCTCCACGGCCTGCTGCGCCGCCCACTTCTCGGAGTCCCATATCTCAGCATGGTTGGAGACGCCGACTATCGTTACGTTTTTCTTCAGTCCCACGAAATCGCGCAGCTTCTGCGGGATAAGTATTCTTCCCTGCGCGTCGACCTCGCAGCAGGCGGCGTTGACGAAAATCTGGCGCATTCTTCGGGCCTGAGCGCTCGGCAGGGCGTCGAACTTAGCCTTTATCGCGTTCCAGTGGTCAAGCGAGTAGGCATTGAGGCAGTCGTCTATCGAAATGGTGATGTAAAAAGGGTTTCCGAGTTTTTCGCGGAGCTTGGCAGGAATAAACAGCCTGCCCTTGGCATCCAGCGTGTGCTGATATTCGCCTGTCATGCCGCAGCTCCACCTCTCTCCCTATCGTGGGATTTTTAAACACTTTACACCACTTTGCCCCACCAGTGCCTTTAATTATAGAGGGACTTATCCGAAAAAGCAAGAGTTAATTTGAGATTTTCGTGCGCTAAAAAAGTGGGTTTTACTGCCTGAATTACGGATTTTCGCAACATCGAACATATGTTCTGTTTATTATAATGAAGCGAATGGGGGCTTGGATTTGCATTTATTCTCATCAGGTGGTAGGCACAAAAAAACAGACCACAACATATAGTCGTGGTCTGTCGCTAAACCTATTCGACTTTATTCCTGGTCCAATTCGATTATAAGCGATATTGTGAGAAACAGCCAAAAAAATTCTATGTTTTACACAAAAACATAAAATTCCTTATTTTCCTTCCATTTTCTCCACCGCGGCCTCGATAAAGCCCGAAAACAGGGGGTGAGCCCTGTTCGGACGGCTCTTGAACTCGGGGTGGAACTGGACGCCGACAAAGAACCTGTTGTTTGGCAGCTCTATCGTCTCGACTATGGTGCCGTCCGGCGAGGTGCCGCTTATGACGAGGCCGGCCTTCTGCATTGCCTCCCTGTAATCGTTGTTGAACTCGTATCTGTGCCTGTGGCGCTCCCTGATAAGCGAGGTCTTGTAGCACCTCTCCATCATCGTGCCGCTTACAATCTTGCAGGGATAGCTGCCGAGCCTCATCGTTCCTCCCTTGTCAATCTCGTCGTACTGGTCCGGCATGAAGTCGATGACCTTATTATTTGAATCCGGGTCGAACTCGTGGGAGTTTGCGTCCTCAATGCCCATGACGTTGCGCGCAAACTCGATTACCGCTATCTGCATGCCGAGGCAGATTCCGAGGTAGGGGACGTTGTTCTCCCTCGCGTACTTCGCGGCGAGTATCTTGCCCTCCACCCCGCGGTTTCCGAAGCCGCCGGGTATAAGAATGCCGTGGCTGTCGCCGAGTATGGAGTCCACCGTGTCCTCGGTCAGCGATTCCGAATCCACCCAGTTTATGTCTATCTTGGCGCTGTGCTCGTAGCCGGCATGGCGAAGGGCCTCGACGACCGAGAGGTAGGCGTCGTGCAGCTTTACGTACTTGCCAACCAGCGCAATTTTGACGGTCTTCGTGCGGTTCTTGATGCGCTCGAGCATGGCCAGCCAGTCGGACAGGTCGGGCTTCGGCGCCTTGATTCCGAGCTCGCGGCAGACGATGTCGGAGAAATTGTTCTTCTCAAGCATTATCGGCGCCTCGTAGAGCACCGGCAGGGTGATGTTCTCTATGACGCAGTCGGGCTTTACGTTGCAGAAAAGCGAAATCTTCTCCCGTATCTCCTCGTCAATCGGCTCGTCGCTGCGCATTACAATTATGTCGGGCGAGATACCCATCGAGCGCAGCTCCTTGACGGAGTGCTGGGTCGGCTTCGACTTGTGCTCGCCCGAGCTCTTGATATACGGGACCAGGGTGACATGGATGAAGAGGCAGTTTTCCTTGCCTCTTTCGAGCGAGACCTGCCTTATCGCCTCAAGGAAGGGCTGGCTCTCTATATCGCCGGTGGTTCCGCCGATTTCGGTGATGACCACATCGGCGTTGTTCTTCTCGCCGACGTGATAAATAAACTCCTTTATCTCATTTGTTATGTGGGGAATGACCTGCACAGTCTTGCCAAGGTATTCGCCGCGTCTTTCTTTGTTGAGAACATTCCAGTAAACCTTGCCCGTGGTAAGGTTTGAAAACTGATTCAAGTCCTCGTCTATAAATCTCTCGTAGTGGCCGAGGTCTAGGTCGGTCTCGGCGCCGTCCTCGGTCACGAAGACCTCGCCGTGCTGATACGGGCTCATCGTGCCCGGGTCGACATTTATATACGGGTCGAGCTTCTGAGCCGCAACCTTCAGTCCTCTGGCCTTTAAAAGCCTTCCTAGAGAGGCAGCCGTAATTCCCTTTCCAAGACCTGAAACGACTCCTCCCGTAACGAAAATAAATTTAGTCATACAGTCTCCCCCACAGTTCAATCCTCATATGTTTGTATTATTTCTTCGGCAACTCTGTACTTTGTCATACGCGTATCCATTGCCTTCTTTTCTATGTACCTGTGCGCCTCAGGCTCGTTCATCCCGAGCTTTTCGACCAGCAGGCACTTGGCCTTGCCGACAATCCTCATCTCGTCGACTTTCAGCCTGAGTTCAATATTCTCCTTTTCTATCCGTTTCAGCCTTTCGCGCACGGAATTTAAGAGCGAAAGACTCTGCTGAAAAACACCGACCGAAAGGGGCTTTGATAAAGTCAATACCCCGAATTTCTCCATTTTATTGCTTATTTCATCAAAAATCTGATTTTTGACAATTAAAATTGTGCCGTACGAGTCGTCTGCGGTGTTCATGGCCAGCTCGTGGCCGAATTCATCCGAAAGCGGAGTGTTTATTATGACTATGTCGAAGCTGCTGCCGATAAGCCTGCGCCTGGCTTCGCCCGCGTTTTTCATCACCACAACGGGCGCGTATTTCGCCGGGTCCAAAAGCCTTAAAATAAACTCCGCTCCCTGCTCCGAACTGGAAACCACCAGCACACTGCAATGCGGCTCCGCAAGCGTCATATAATCTCCGCCCCCTCCCCGGATTTCCGCAATTCCTCAATGCCTATATCCTATATTTATATGCGTCTATTATCCTCCGATTGAGAATTCCCCTTACAAACTCGCTTTTTTCGGCCAAAGCCATCGCCTCGGCAAGGCTGTCCGGAAGCTTCCTGAGCTCCGACAGCAGGCTTTCCGGCGCGGTGTAAAGATTAATCTGAAGCGGCTCCGGCGGAGTGAGGCCGCGCTTTATTCCGTCGAGTCCCGCCTCGAGCAGGAGGGTATAGGCGATATAGGGGTTTGCCATGCAGTCCGGAGAGCGGACCTCGATGCGGGAGTATTCTCCCTCTGCGGCGGGAATCCTCACAAGCTGCGAGCGGTTTTCAGGGGACCAGGTGATGTATTTCGGGGCTTTGAAAACGCCAAGGCGCTCGTAAGACTCGTGTGTCGGGTTCAGGAAAGCGGTTATCTCCTCTATGTGCTCAAGAATCCCGGCCACAAAGCTGCCTTCGAGCTCCTTATCCATGCCGCTGCCGCCGATTTTGCTCAGCGACATATTGATATGCATGCCGCTTCCCGCGCAGTTTTTCAGCGGCTTCGGGTGGAAGGAGGCATGCAGCCCGTTTCGCTCCGCTATTGTCCTGACGACGAACTTGTACGTTATGACGTTGTCCGCGGACGACAAAGGGTCGCTGTACTTGATGTCTATCTCGTTCTGACCGGGCCCCTGCTCGTGATGGGAGCTTTCGACCGAAATTCCCATCTCCTCAAGGGTAAGGCATATCTCCCGCCGGACGTTTTCGCCCTTGTCTATGGGGGCAGTGTCCATATAACTGCCGCTGTCGAGCGGCTCGTTTGTCGGCTCGCCTTTCTCGCCCGTCTTGAAGAGATAAAACTCGCATTCCGACCCTACACGGCAGCTATAGCCTTCTTTCTTCACCTTGGCCGCGGTCTTTTTCAGAAGGTTGCGGCAGTCAAGCTCAAAAGCGCTCCCGTCGGGGTAGCGAATGTCGCAGAAGAACCTGATTACGCGCCCGTGCGCAGGCCTCCACGGCAGTATTGAAAGCGTGGAAGTGTCCGGAAACAAAAACAGGTCGGACTTCTCCGCCGAACCGAAGCCTTCAATTGCGGAAGCGTCGAAGGATATGCCCGTTTCCAGCGCACGCTCGAGTTCTGACGCCATTATCGAAATATTCTTCTGTACTCCGAATACGTCACAGAAGGCCAGACGGACGAACTTCACGTCGTTTTCCCTGACAAAATCGAGAACCTCGCTCATTGTGCGGTGCATGACACTACCTCGCTTTCTTATTGAATATTCGCTGCCGCCTGACTTACGGCATCAGGCTGATTAAGGAAGGCTAAGGCTTTTAAACGGATAACAACCGCTTCGCGGCGTTAGTTCTCCACTCTGCGGTTATTATTTCCTGAAATATAATCTTCAATATTATATACTATTAAGCGTGCGCCCTCAAGAGGGCGCACGCAAATATTTACAGCTTTGCGCACAAAATTTGCCTGTTTTATGCCGTATGACCGCTTTGCCGTATTATAACACAGCTCAGTTGCTGCAGTAAAGCTGTTTGTAGGGATTTTTTGTGTTGGGGGTAAGTACATAGAAGCCCTTTGACATGATTGCCTCTTTATCGGTCCCGAAATGGCTGCAATAGGCTTCAATATACGGCGCTATCTCCTCAAGATCCTCCGGCCTTGCCCTGTTCACCACGACCTGCGGCGGCAAATCCTCCGGCAAAACCTCGGTCCTTATAAAAATCTTGCCGCCGTGCATGCCCGTGCCGCAGAAATCGCCCACCGGAGACTCTCCCTCGACGCCGAGGCCGAGCACTATGAGAATTCCGCCCGCCTGGTACTCGCCGAGGAAGCTGCCGCAGCGCCCGCCTATGACGAGCACCGGGAACTTATCCGCCGTGGCCTTCATGTGTATGCCGGCGCGGCAGCCTGCGTTGTCGCGCACATAGATGGCGCCGCCGCGCATCGAATAGCCCACGGCGTCGCCCGTGCTGCCGTGTATCACAATAAGTCCCTCGTTCATCGTATCCCCGGTCTGGTCCTGGGCGTTGCCGTAGACGTATATGTTCGCCCCGTTCAGATAGGCGCCCATCGCGTTGCCCGGCGTCCCTTCAAGAATTAGGTCTGGGCCGCTGTAGCCGCAGCCGATGTAGCGCTCTCCCAGACATTTAATCGTTTTTATAGCGTTAATCGTGTTTATCATCTCAATTCCCCCAATAGCGCCCTGCGCGTGCTTCTGGCAAAGGCCATTAGCTGAGGACGCTCTTTGATAAGTTCAAAATCGAGGCTGTCGAGCGGAGTTTTCTCGCGTATGAGCGAGGTGTAGATTCCGGCCCGCGCGACGTCCCCTATCAGAATGAAACCCTTCAGAAGATTGTCCTTGTAGAACAGCGCCTTGTAGTTCTCTCCGTCCCGCCTTACAAAGCTCTCGCCATCGTAGACGCCGGCGGTGATTACATGCAGCCCGCAAAGGCCGATGGCGTTCATCGGAATCGCTTTTTCATGCAGGGCAGCTCCGCCCGCCATATTTACTCCCGCGACATAGCCCTGCATGTACGCGTTCGGGAGTATCGCGAGAATCCTCGCCTCGCCCAGAGCCGAGTCGAAGCCCTCGCTGCAGTCGCCGGCGGAGTAGACATCGGGTATGCTGGTCTCGCATCTTTCGTTTATGATTATCCCCCTGCCTACCCTGCCGCCGCAGTCCGAAACCAGAGATATGTTCGGGCGCACGCCGACGGCAATTACGAGCACGTCGAAATCAACGGTCCTTCCGCTCTTGAGCTTTGCGCTGTCTTCCGTAAACTCGGCGGCGCTGTCGCTGAGTATAAACCCCATGCCCTTGCTCTCAAGGTGCCTCTGGACTATTCCGGCGCCCTCGGTATCGAGGATACTCGGGAGTATACGCGGCGCCATGTCGACGACCGTAATTTTGCCGACCTTGCCAGCAAGGCACTCCGCGCATTTAAGTCCAATCAGCCCCGCGCCGAGTATCATCACCCTTGATTCGGGTCCTATCATTGATTGCAGTCTCTCAGCGTCGTCGAGGTACATGAAGCTCGTGCTGTTTTTGACCTTCTCTATGCCGGGAACGGGCGGCACAATCGGCCTTGAGCCCGTCGCAACAAGGAGCTTATCATAGTGGACTAAAGTCCCGTCCTCTAGCGCGACAGTCTTTTCGTCGGGGGATATCTTAGTCGCCCTCCTGCCCAGCATTACCTCGCAGCCCTTGTCGGCGTAGAAGCTGTCCGGGCGGTACTTCATGCGCTGCAAATCGGTCTTTCCCATCAGAAGATAGGAGATAAGCGGCCTTGAATAGGTGTGGTGCCTTTCGTCCGAGATAATGAGTATCTCTCCGTCCCTGTCTACTTCCCTTATCCCCTCGACGCAGCCTATCGCCGCGGCCGAGTTTCCTATTATCACGTATTTCATCGCCTATCCCCTCTCCTCAAAGACTATCGCCCGGTTCGGGCAGCCCTTTACGCAGGCGGGAGTTCCGCCGTTCTCCACGCAGAGCTCGCACTTCTGGACCGCCCCTTCCTCCGAGGGCAAAACCGCGCCGTAGGGGCAGACAAGCACGCAGGTGTAGCATCCGACGCACTTGTTCCTGTCGATTCTGACAACGCCGTCCCTGATGCTCAGCGCGCCCGTTATGCAGCTTCTCACGCACAGAGGCTCGCGGCAGTGGCGGCAGGAGACGGCGAAGCTCACATTGTCCTTTTCCTCAATCTGAATGTTCGGGCGGATTTCCCTTCCCTTTAAGGCCTTTACCATGTCGTCCATGCGGGAGTTTGCAAAGGCGCAGTAATATTCGCACAGATGGCAGCCGAGGCACCACTGTTCGTTCACATAAACTCGTTTCATCGTCCGTCCTCCTATTCGCCCGCGTGCTTGATTCCGAGAATCGCAAGTTCCTTCTCGTTCAGCCCGACTCCGCGGAGCATCAGCCTGTTGCCTCTGAGCGCCTCAATTGAATTAATGCCCATGCCGCCCATCATTTCCTCTATCTCGTGCTTCCAGGCCGTCACGAGATTTACAAGCCTCTCGGTGCCGACGTCGGGGTTCAGGCGCTTGACAAGGTCGGGCCGCTGCGTGGCTATGCCCCAGTTGCACTTTCCGGCGTGGCAGGACCTGCAGAGGTGGCAGCCTAAGGCTATCAGCGCGGCTGTGCCTATGTACACCGCGTCTGCGCCCAGGGCTATCGCCTTTACGACGTCCGCGCTGTTTCTTACCGAGCCGCCGACGACAAGCGAGACTCTGTTGCGAATCCCCTCGTCGCGCAGGCGCTGGTCGACGCTCGCCAGGGCAAGCTCGATTGGGATTCCCACGTTGTCCCTGATTCGCGTCGGGGCTGCGCCCGTGCCGCCGCGGAAACCGTCGATGGCTATGATGTCGGCCCCGCTCCGCGCTATGCCGGAGGCGATGGCCGCGACGTTGTGGACGGCGGCTATCTTTACTATCACGGGTTTTCTGTAGTCGGTTGCCGTTTTGAGCGAGAGGACAAGCTGCCTTAGGTCCTCAATCGAATATATATCGTGGTGCGGCGCCGGCGAGATTGCGTCGGTTCCGACGGGAATCATCCTCGCCCTTGCGACGTCCTCGGTAATCTTCTCGCCGGGCAGATGGCCGCCGATACCCGGCTTTGCGCCCTGCCCCATCTTAATCTCAATCGCGGCGCCCGCCTCGAGGTAGTCCTTGTGCACGCCGAAGCGCCCCGAGGCGACCTGCACTATCGTGTTCTTTCCGTATTTATAGAAGTCCTCGTGGAGCCCGCCCTCGCCGGTGTTGTAGAGTATGCCGAGCTTCGTCGCGGCCCGGGCCAGGCTCTCGTGAGCGTTGTAGCTTATCGAGCCGTAGGACATCGCCGAGAACATGATCGGGACGGAAAGCTCGAGCTGGGGCGTTATCCCGGTGATGATTTTGCCTCTCTCATCCCTCTTTATCTTCTCGGGCTTCTGTCCGAGGAAGGTCTTCGTCTCCATCGGCTCGCGCAGCGGGTCGATGGAAGGGTTTGTGACCTGCGAGGCGTTAATCAGTATCCTGTCCCAGTAAATAGGCTGCGGGTTCGGGTTTCCCATCGAGGAGAGAAGCACGCCGCCCGTCTCCGCCTGCCTGTAAATCTCGGTTATCGCCCTGCCGGACCAGTTGGCGTTCTCTTTAAATGTATGGTCGCTCTTTACGATTTTCAGCGCCCTGGTCGGGCAGAGAGACACGCAGCGGTGGCAGTTTACGCATTTTGAGTCGTCGGCGAGCATCATCTTCAGGTCCGGGTCGTACCTGTGAACCTCGTTTGCGCACTGCCTCTCGCAGACGCGGCAGGCAATGCACCTGTCTGTATTCCTGAGGACTTCGTATTCCGGGTAAATATATTCTATTGGCATCAGCTTACTCCTCCGTTCAGGGTGAAAATGACAGGCTCTCCGCCTGCGGGCGCCCAGACGCGGTCGGGCTCAGGCTCTATCACGCGTATCGCGCTCTCCTCGCTGGCGACATATCCCATGTCGCCCTTCTCGGCGGCCACCATTGAACGGAGCTTGAGCCTATCGTTCAGCGCCATCATTCCGCCGGTAAAGCCCAGAATGATGGAGAAGGGTCCGGTTACCAGAAGTCCCGAGAATACATTGCGAAGATAGGTCAGCTCTTCCCTCTTTTCCTTTTCCATTCTCGAAATGGTCGACCAGAAAGGCGCGGCAACCACGCTCGCCGCCTCCTGGAGCGTAAGCCCCTGGCGCCTCAGAAGGTAGTCCATAATATATGTCATTACCTCGGTGTCGGTGAGAAGAGTGCATTTGTAGCCGTACATCTCTATGAACCTGCGGTTTGCGTCGTACGAGGATATCTCGCCGTTGTGGACGACGGAGAAATCGAGCAGCGCGAAGGGGTGAGCTCCTCCCCACCAGCCGGGAGTGTTTGTGGGATAGCGCCCGTGCGCGGTCCACGAGTAGGCCTCGTACTCCTCAAGCCTGTAGAACAAACCGACGTCCTCGGGGAAGCCCACGGCTTTGAAGGCTCCCATGTTCTTGCCGCTCGAGAATATGTACGCCCCGTCTATCAACGCGTTCACGTGCATGACCGCGCGCACCGTGAACTCATCCTCGTCGAGCCCGCTCTCCTTGAGCTTCGAAAACCTGGGCTTTACAAAGTAGCGCCAGATAAGGGGCGCGTCCTTTATCGCAGGCACCTTCCTCGTGGGGATTGTCTCGGCCTTCTCGACCAGGAAGTTTGAATGGATGTACTCCTCGCACTCGAACTTCGACCTGTCGCCGTCGTAGAATACGTGAAAAGCGTAAAGCTCCTTATATTCAGGATAAATGCCATATGCAGCGAAGCCTCCTCCGAGGCCGTTTGAACGCTCGCGCATAATGGCGATTGATTTAATGATTTTTTCTCCCGAAAATCTCTCGCCGCTTTTCGAAAAAATTCCGGAAATTGCGCAGCCGGAGGGTATCCTCAAGCCTTGATTGCCTTCCTTGTACACTCACAACAACTCCTTAAACGAAAAAAGACGCCTTGGGAGCTTATTCAAAAGCTCCCTAAGACGTCTTTGTCTTGTATCATTATAGATTGGCGAAGGCCTTTTGTCAACCAGTTTTATGTCGCTTCTGCAAGTTTATTTCGGCAGAAAATCATTTCAGAGCTTGTTTTGTTTGTATTCACTAGATTTCCGGGCAGTCGCGAATGTAATTTTGCATTTTTTGTGCATGGCAGTTGCAAATTTTTTTCTGAAAAAGCTCTTGACAATTCTTTTCCGCGGGGTTATAATCCCTTCATAGAACAGCAAAGGCGCTGGGGTACTCCCTCAGCGCCTTTGTCGTATGGGAAGCCTGCTTGGATCATTTAAAGGAGGAATATTTGTGCAGAGCGTACCAGAAATATTTGGCAGCATGGTTTTCAACGAAGTGGTAATGAAAGAGAGGCTGCCAAAAGAGATATACAGATCACTCAAGAAAACCATTGAAGAAGGCAGCGAGCTTGACCTCACAGTAGCCAACGCCGTGGCCAATGCAATGAAGGATTGGGCTATAGAGAAAGGCGTCACCCATTACTCGCACTGGTTCCAGCCGATGACGGGGATAACGGCCGAGAAGCACGACAGCTTCATCTCCCCCCAGAGCGACGGCCGTGTCATAATGGAGTTCTCGGGCAAAGAGCTGATTCGCGGCGAGCCCGACGCCTCTAGCTTTCCCTCCGGCGGCCTGCGCTCGACATTCGAGGCCAGGGGCTACACGGCGTGGGACCCGACCTCCTACGCTTTCATAAAGGAAAACACCCTGTGCATACCCACCGCTTTCTGTTCCTACACCGGTGATGTGCTGGACAAAAAGACCCCCTTACTGCGCTCGATGGACATTCTCAGCCGTGAAGCTCTGCGTATATTAAGACTCTTTGGAGACACCAAGACAACCCGCGTGGTCTCCACTGTGGGTCCGGAGCAGGAATACTTCCTTATCGACAAAGAGCTTTACAAAAAGCGCAAGGACTTGATATTCACCGGCAGGACGCTTTTCGGAGCCAAGCCTCCGAAGGGCCAGGAACTCGAGGACCACTACTTCGGCGCCATCAAGCCGCGCGTTCTGGCCTTCATGAGGGAGCTTAACGAGGAGCTTTGGAAGCTCGGAGTCTTCGCCAAGACGGAGCACAACGAGGTCGCCCCGGCCCAGCATGAGATTGCGCCGATTTTCACAACCGCAAATATCGCAACCGACCACAACCAGCTCACGATGGAGCTGCTCAAGAAGGTCGCCGACAGGCACGGCCTTGCCTGCCTGCTCCACGAAAAGCCCTTCGCGGGCGTAAACGGAAGCGGCAAGCACAACAACTGGTCGATTTCCACCAACACCGGACAGAACCTCTTCGATCCGGGCAAGAATCCGCACGAGAACAAGCTGTTCCTGCTCCTGCTCTGCGCGGTAATCAAGGCCGTTGACACGCACCAGGACCTCCTGCGCATTTCCGTGGCGAGCCCCGGCAACGACCACAGGCTCGGCGCGAACGAGGCTCCTCCCGCAATCGTCTCCATCTTCCTCGGCAGCGAGCTTACCAGCATTCTCGAATGCATTGAGGAGGGCAAACCCTACAACTGCACGGACGTCCGCAAGATGGAGACCGGCGTCAACGCTCTGCCCGACTTTATAAAGGATACAACCGACAGAAACCGCACCTCACCCTTCGCCTTCACGGGCAACAAGTTCGAGTTCCGCATGCTCGGCTCCTCCTTATCGATAGCCGGACCGAACCTTGTGCTCAACACGATAGTCGCCGACGCGTTGAAGGAGTTTGCCGACAGGCTCGAGGCCGCTTCCGACTTTGAAAGCGAGCTCGACGCCCTGATGCGCGAGACAATCAAGAAGCACAAGCGCATCATATTCAACGGCAACAACTACGCCAAGGAGTGGGCGGAGGAGGCCGAGAAGCGCGGCCTGCTCAACCTGAGAACAACCGTCGACGCTCTGCCGCTTTTCAAGAGCGAGAAGAACGTCGAGCTGTTCACCAGACACAGGGTGCTCTCGAAGTCCGAAATCCTTGCTAGATACGAAATCATAATGGAGAACTACTGCAAGACCATAAACATCGAGGCGCTTACGATGTCCGACATGGCAAAGAAGGATATCCTGCCCGCAGTGTTCGCCTACAGCAAGGATATAACGGATATGCTGGCCGCTAAGAAGGCCATCGGACTTGACATCAGCAAAGACCCCGGAGTGCGGCTCGTTGAAACCCTGACTGAGCTTTCAAGCAGCCTCAGCGAGCGCGTCGAGGCCCTCGACAAGGCCATAGCCACAGCAAACGGCATATCCGAGCTGCTCGACAAGGCGGTATACTATAAGGACACGGTCATTAAATGCATGGGAGAGGTCCGTGCCGTGGCCGACGAGCTTGAGACAATAGTCGGAACCGAATACTGGCCCTTCCCTACATACGGGGACCTGCTCTTCCGTGTCTAATTAGTACTCGAACCAAAGGCGCGTATGCTACCAAAGGCAGCCTGCGCGCCTTGTGTTTTTACGCCGAACCGCCCTTCCAGAAATTTAATAAGCACAAACAAAGCGCCGGGCATGGTGAAATAACTTTCGCCGCGCCCGGCGCCGTTTTTCTGCTGCCATGCGGTATGGAGCGTTTGTTAATCCGGGCACAAGCGGCGGCCTCTCTAAATTACCACAATTTGGAGTGACAAAAAAGCGACAATCTATGTTACACTGTGCCAAGAGTGATTTTTCGGGTCGCTCTGAATACAAAATATGGAAGGAGGATTCCCATGAAGAGGAAACTTTCAATTATCATTACTGCTGTTTTGGTTTTCATGCTAATATTGAGTTTAGTTCCCGCGGGAGCCTCTGCCGCAGGCACGGGCTCGTCGGCAGGCGTAGTTTCGGTCTCCTGGGGTTCGCTCAATGTCAGAAGCACGCCTTCTACTTCAGGAACCATCCTTACAAGCCTCCCGAAAGGAACCTATGTCACCCTGCTTTCCAAGAGCGGCAACTGGTGGTATGTTGAATACGCGAAAGGCCTCTACGGATACTGCTCCGGCGACTACATAGCCGAAGTATCATCCTATAGCGCAAGCGCTACGGCTAGTCTGAACGTCAGAACCGGCCCCGGCACCGAATACAGCGTGATTAACTGGCTGACAAACGGTCAGAATGTCGTCGTGCTGTCTTCTTCGGGCGACTGGAGAAAGGTTCTTTTCAACGGCACCAGCATCGGCTATGTAAGCGGAAAGTATCTGACGACCGGCGCAGCGAGCGCCGCAACCTACTCGCCCCTGTCGCTCTCCGTTCCGCTTTATAAGCAGACCGATTCCAGATGGGCCTATGTAGAAGTCGGCTCGTCCGGCAAAACCATCGGGGCTATAGGCTGCGCGACGACGGCTCTGGCGATGACCGAGTCCTACCGCACGGGGACCACGATAACCCCGAGCATGATGGAGGCAAGGCTGAAGTACACTGCCGGCGGCTCCGTCTACTGGCCGAGCAACTATCGGGCCAACACGAGCAGCGGATACCTTCAGACTCTTTATGAGCTTCTGAAGGCCGGAAAGCCCGCAATCATAGGCTTTACCAACTCCTACGGCAGCCAGCACTGGGTAGTGGTCACCGGCTTTACCGGCGGCTCCTCCCTGTCGGCATCCGCGTTTAAGATAAACGACCCCGGAAACAACAGGACTACGCTGCAGGAGCTTATAAACTCTTATCCAAACTTCTATAAGATAATGCACTATTAATTCAAAATTAGCGTTGGAAAACCACGCCGCACCTCCGGCCGACTCCGGCCTGGGGTGCGGCTTTTTACTGTCCTGCGTTTTGCGCACGCGAAACATAGTAAATATATGCTATGCCGTCTCCTGCGGCTGTAACCCCTACGCTTTGCAAAACCTTAATGCAAAAACGCCCGCCGTAGCACAGGCGGGCGTCTTATACTTTCTACCTAGCGATTTGCTGGGCGACAAGCTCAAGCGCGCCGTACTTTTCGCGCAGCTTTGGCTTTTCGATTTTGCCAGTGGGGTTGCGCGGGACCTGGTCGAATATTATCTCGTGCGGCCGCTTGTAGCGCGGGAGGGCCCTGCAGAATTCGGCTATGTCCTCCTCGGTGCAGTCTGCGCCCTCTTTAAGCTCTATCACCGCGCAGACTATTTCGCCGAGCCGCTTGTGCGGGCGGCCGATGACCGCGGCGTCCTTGACCCACTCGCAGCTCCTGAGGAAGTCCTCTATCTGCACCGGGTATATGTTCTCGCCGCCGGTTATTATAACGTCCTTCTTGCGGTCGACGAGGTAGATAAAGCCGTCCTCGTCCTCCATCGCCATATCGCCCGTATAGAGCCAGCCGTCTTTCAGGACTGCCATGGTAGCCTCTTCGTCGCGGTAATAGCAGGTCATAACGCCGGGCCCTTTTACTATAAGCTCGCCGACCTCGCCCCTTTTGACGTCGTTGCCGTCAAAGTCCACTATGCGCGCCTGCCAGCCGTAGCCCGGCTTGCCAATCGCGCCGACCTTATGTATGTTCTCGACCCCGAGGTGTACGCAGCCCGGGCCTATCGCCTCGCTCAGGCCGTAGTTCGTGTCGTACTGGTGGTGCGGGAAATACTGCTTCCAGCGCTTTATTAGGCTCGGCGGCACGGGCTGGGCGCCTATGTGCATGAGCCTCCACTGGTCGAGCTTGTAGTCATTCAGGTTTATCTCCCCGCGCTCTATCGCGTCTAGTATGTCCTGAGCCCAGGGCACAAGCAGCCAGACTATAGTTACGTTTTCGTCCGAGACGGCCTCCATTATCCATTTCGGCTTTACGCCGCGGAGCAGAACCGCAGGGGTCCCCGAGACCAGGCTGCCGAACCAGTGCATCTTGGCGCCGGTGTGGTAGAGCGGCGGTATGCAGAGGAAGCAGTCTCCCCTCCTCTGTCCGTGGTGGGCCTGCTCGACCATGGCCGCGTGCATAAGGCTGCGGTGCTTGTGCAAAATCGCCTTCGGGAAACCGGTGGTTCCGGAGGAGAAGTATATCGCCGCGAAATCCTCGTCTGTCAGGGGAATACTCGGGTTGCGGCTCGAGCAGTACAGGATGAATTTAAAATAGCTCATCGCATAGTCGGGGCACTTGGTGCCGACATAGAACATCAGCCTGATATTGGTGAGCTCATCCCGGACGCTCTCTATGCGCTCTACAAACTCCGGCCCGAATACCAGCACCGAAGCCTCGGAGAGCTCAAGGCAGTATTTTATTTCTTCGGCTGTATATCGATAATTGAGAGGAACGGCCAAGGCGCCCGCCCTGAGTATGCCGAAGTAGATGGGAAGCCATTCAAGGCAGTTCATAAGGAGTATCGCGACCTTATCTCCCTTTTTCACGCCATGAGCCAGCAGAAGATTTGCAAAGCGGTTGGCGCGGCAGTCAAAATCGGCCCAGCTAATCTCCCTTCTGTACGCCTTGTCGGGATCGGTCTCGACAAGGCTGAATTCCGTCCATTTCTCGGTCCTGGGCCCGTTCTCCGGATTTATTTCCACAAGTGCCGTCTCGTCCGGATACAGCCTTGCGTTTTGCGCGAGAAAATCCATTATCGGCATTATGTACGTCCCCCTCAAAATGTTGCTTCATTGCCGCCAAAGCGAAAAAATAGCGCCCCAGCATCGCGTGAGGCAGAAGGAATTTCCTTATAAAACCTTTCTGTTAGTTCCACAATTATTTAAATCTTTAGCGTTTTAAATTACTGTATATTATAGTCAGACGCTCCGGTGTTGTCAAGGGCATTTTTTTGCTCTGATACAGGCTCGTACATAGAGTTTGCGTTCAGCGAGGCGCTTTCCTAACTTTGGAGCCCGCCTTTGGGACAAAACAAGCGCAATTTGCGGATATTATTAAATTTGTCAGCGTAATACACGCCATCATGTCTGCATATAGTAATCATGTAAAGGCGGCACGCTCAGAATATTGCCGCACCATCAGGTTGGGAGTGTTGTTTTTGAAAACGAATATTGAAGAACGGGCTTGCGATTTGGCAGTGTACATCATAGAAAACAAGGCGACGGTGCGCTCAGCTGCCAAACAGTTTGGAATTTCAAAATCAACCGTACATAAAGACCTGTCTGAACGTCTGCAGCATATCAATCGTGCTCTTTACGTTCAGGTCAAGGAGATTCTTGAAAAGAACAAGGCGGAGCGGCATATTCGGGGCGGTAACGCTACAAGGAGAAAATATAAGGGTGAATAGATAAACGGGAGGGCTGCCCCTCCCGTTTATCTGTCGAAGAATCGCTACATCGACATAGCCTGCTGAGCCTGAGTGAACTTCTGCTTTGCCTGCTGAATCTTCTGCTGGTCGGCGGGCTCTGTCTTGTACCAACCTTTCGACTGCATGTTTGAGAAAATACAAGCCTGAATGGCATGCTCGTCGTCGAGTATATTCAGAAATGCGTTTCTGAGCTGCTCGTTTACGCACTCGCCTGCGAAGGTGTTGTAGCTTGAGCTGATAAGCTTCTGGCTGATGAGGAAATCGCTGAGAATCTCTTTTTCGCTCAGCATTTGTCCGGCCTGCATGGGATTATTCATCTGTAAATCCTCCTACTGCAAAAATGACATCAGAGTATTGGCGTGCTGCTGATGTTTTGATGCGATGTTCTCCAGGTCGCTCTTAATCTTGGCGTCGTTGCAAAGCTGAGCCATCGCACGATATTTCGTAACCAGCACCTGTTCATAGTTTATCTGGTCTTCAAGCGCCGTAAGCTCTTTTGACGTGAGATTGGCCATAATTTTACCTCCTGTTAGTTGTTATGGTATTATTATGGCAAATTCGACATTTTCTATGCAAAAATCTCCCCGTCCTTAATGTTGAAGACAAGATAGTCGTTCCCGTTGATTTTCACAGGCTTTCCCAGGCAGAAGGCCGGCATCAGGGCAAAGGGCGCATCGCTCCGGATTGGAAACGCCGCCTTTGTTACCTCGCCCTCCTTCAGCGCCATAACTCCCTTCGAGCCCTTGCAGGCGGCCTTGAGGTCGCTGTCAGAAAACAGCGCGGAAGGGTCAGTGACCGGCTTCCACTCCGGCTCCCGTGAGTGCGTCTGCGAAAAAAGCTGCGCGGCTTCAATATCCGAAATATTGAGCTCCGCGAGCATGTTCTTTGTGAAGCTCTTTTTAAGAGAAAGGCCCCGCTGAGACGGGGTCAGCACGCCTATCGGAACGGTCTTTCCGCCGGAGACGACCGCGAGGCGCCAAACGCCCGCGAGCGGCAGCGTCTCCGCCGAGAATACGGTCATCAGGCCTTCATTATAGACCCTGAGGGTGCCGACCTCCCTGCCCTCGTACTTTACGGCATAGGTTCCGTTCATAAAGCTATCCTCCATTTCCCAAGGCGAAATCGGGCTTAAGCTCGTTTTTACGCGGGCAAACGGGACGCCCCGAATAGCCGTTTGATGTCAAAAAGTGCAAAACATTAAACAACCAAAAGCCCGCGCATAAATCTATGCGCGGGCTGAGCAAAATATGTACGTATGTATTCAGTTTATCTTATAGGTTCCGCGGATAAGCACTGTCGCATCGCTCTTTGCTGTTATGCCGCCTTCGGAAAGCGCAACATACATATGATTCCTGACAAGCTCGCCCGATGCCGGGAGGCTCTCACCGCTTGTGAGGTCGGACAGGCCGGCGGTGGCCTCGGCCGTTCCGCTTCTTAGCATGATTTCGGCCCCTTCCTCGCAGGTGAGCGACTGGCCGCTGAGCAGGTTTACCGTGACAAAGACATCTCCGCCCGAATAGCCGGAGAGCTTGTCCTCAAGCTCCTTAATCTTTTTTTCAAATTCGGTGGTCAGCTCCGCCACCTTCTTGTCCATCTCGGACTTAAACTCGTTCATTATCTGGGGCATGAGCGTTTCGTTCAGGTAGCTCAGCGTGATAAGCGGATCGGAGGATGTTCCGAAGTTTGAGCTCGCTATAGCCCAGGTGCCGATACCCACACCCGCCATGAGCAATATTACAACAGCAACGGTCAGAATTCTCTTTTTTGTCATATGTACCTCTCCGTCTTTACTCGGGGCGGCCTTAGGCCGCCCCGAGATTAATCAGTGCAGGCCAAAGCTGACTGCAATAGCGTTGTCAACCTTACTCATCATCTCTTCGTCAAGTCGGCCCATGTGTTCTTTCAGTCTGCGTTTGTCGATAGTGCGGATCTGTTCCAGCAGAATTACCGAATCCTTGGAAAGTCCGTAGGTATTAGCTTGCAACTCGATATGTGTCGGTAGTCTGGCTTTGTTGATTTGCGACGTTATAGCCGCCGCAATAACTGTTGGACTGTGTTTGTTTCCGGTGTCATTCTGCACGATCAGCACTGGACGCATACCACCCTGCTCACTGCCCACAACAGGGCTTAAGTCAGCATAGTAGATGTCTCCTCGTCTAACACCGTTTGTCACGCTTTTCACTCTCCGACGGAAGATTTGCCGACTACATACTAATAATTTATTCAATTATTAATTATGTAATCGGACTATATCAATTCTTCCACAAAGCGAAACAAAATATACCCTGCCCGGGGAAGGAAATTATTCTCCCCCTATCATTATACTCCGTCGGATGAGCTGATGTATACCCGTGGTACGCGCTCGGTAAGAGCGCAGGTGATTTCATATGAGATTGTACCCGCTTTTTTGGCGACCTCGTCTAAGGAGATAAACTCATCCCCGTCCCTTCCGAATATAGTCGCGACATCGCCGACGGCGCAGGGAACGCCGGTTACGTCAACCATGCAGAAATCCATGCAGATAATTCCCACCTGGCGCACCCTTCTGCCGTTGATTAATACATCGATTTTCCCGGACAAAACGCGGTGCAGGCCGTCGCCGTAGCCTATCGACAAGACCGCTATCTTCGTCGGCTTATCCGCGACAAAGGTGCAGCCGTAGCTCACGCAGTCGCCGGGGCGAAGCTCCTTTACGGCGACTACCCTCGTTCTAAGCGCCATCGCCTGGCGAAGCTCTATGTCGCCCCTGTCGCGGCCGGGATAAAGGCCGTAGAGCATAATCCCGGGTCTGACCATGTCGAAGCATGCAGTTTTCCTGTAGTTTATCACAGCTCCGCTGTTGGCGCAATGCTTCAGTTTAAATCTGAACCCGGCTTTTTCCTCCAGATTCTTCACGGTCGTGCTGAACGCCTCTATCTGCATATTAGTATACTCATCGTCGTGCGCATCGGAAACGGCCAGATGCGTGAATATCCCCTCGATATCGAGGCCGGGCAGACTCAGGGTCTCGAGCAGCTCCTGCTCCGAATTCCTGTCGCCGTGGCAGACAAAGCCGAGCCTGCCCATGCCCGTGTCAATCTTGAGATGGACCTTCAGCTTCTGCCCTATCCTCGAGGCGATGTTCGAATACTCCCGGGCGGTTTCGAGGCAGTCCACCGTCTGGGTCAGGCGTTTTCTAATCAGGATTTCCGTATATTCCGGAGGAGTATAGCCAAAAATTAGTATGGGCGCCTTGATTCCCCAGGAGCGCATCTGCGTGGCATCGTCGATGCTCGTCGCGGCGAGGTAATCGGCGCCGAGATTTTCACAGAGCTCGGCCACGCGCCTTGCCCCGTGACCGTATGCGTTTGTCTTTACAACGGCAAGAAAGCGGCAGCCTTCAGGCAGCCGCTCCCTGATGGCATTATAGTTATGGGCAATGTTGTCCAAAGAAACCTCCGCCCAGGCCCTCTTCTGTAAGGATTCCATTAAATTCACTCCAATATTACGTTTCCGAAAACACAGTCGATAACTCTGTAGCCGCCGTACATCAGCTCGGCCTTAACCGGCAGGTGGCTTTCCTTGTCGAACCAGACGGTATGCGTAAGCTCCGTATCGCTGCCGGCCGGCTTTAAATCAAATGTGACGGCGAGAGTTTCGGTTTTATTTATTTTCTCGCTTCTTGTCTCGGTTATGTAACCGCTTTTCCAAGCATTCAGCATAAGCGGGATTGCCTCGAGCGGCGAGAGCCCCCTGCCGAACAGCTCGCCCGTGTCAAGGGTCGTCCCCTCGTACTCAAGGCCGATTCCCTCTTCCGAAACATGAGCCTTCAAGCCCTTTATGCCCTCGGGCTCAACTACCTCGATGTCCATTTCATCGTCTTCCACTACGCAGCGGAGCTTGTAGTCGTAAACCCTGCTCCCGTAGTCCGCCCTGACCGAGATGATAAGGGTCATATTCTCGGTTTCGGCATATTCCTTTTTGATTTCCTCCGCCAGGCTGTCCGTGCCGCCCTTTCCGCAGGCGAAAAGAGAAAGGCACAGCGCTATCGTTAGTGCCAAAATTGCCGCTTTGCGCACAAGACTTTCAGCCCCTCTTTTACACCGCCGAAAGCTCCTTGAAGGCCCTCGGCAGCGCGTATACTAGATCGGTCGGAGTCATCGAATATTCCCCAAGCTCCTCTCGAAGGATGTCTCCTGCCCGCCCGTGCAGCCACACGGCGGCCGAAACGGCCGTTTTGAGCGGGATTCTCTGAGCCAGAAGCGCCGTTATCATCCCGGCGAGCACATCGCCGCTGCCGCCCTTCGCCATACCGGGGTTCCCCGTGGTGTTTCGAACAGCGGTACCGTCGCTAAAGGCGATAACAGTCCCGCTGCCCTTTAATACGAGCGTGCAGCTGTGCTCCCTGATGAAAGCAAGCGCTCCCTCTTCCCTGCCCTTTGACAGGTCGCCGCCCAGTCTTTTGAACTCTCCTTCGTGAGGGGTGAGGATTATCGGACACGCCGCCTCGTCCAGTATATTTATATTCGCCGAGAGCGCGTTTATTCCGTCGGCGTCTATGACCAGAGGGACGCGAGATTTACTGATTATCTCAAACACTACCTCCGATACGCCCTGCGACCTGCCGAGCCCGGGGCCAACGAGGCAGACGTCGCATTTTTCGAGCCTGCGCAGTATTTCCTCGATTGAGCGCGAGGAAAGCCTGCCGTCTTCGGAGGGGAGCGGAAAAGGCATGGCCTCGTTCAGCTTCACCGCGACAATCTCATAAATATCGCGCGGAACGCCGAGAAAAACAAGCCCCGCGCCGCTTCTGACCGCGGCTTCCGCCGCCAGGAAGGGCGCGCCGGTATAGCCCACGCTTCCGCAGATTAGGAGCGCGCGGCCGTAGTCTCCCTTGCTGCTGTCACGCCTCCTCACCGGAAGCGCGCCTTTAAGGCTCTCCCTTGTGAGTGCTTGAATCTCCATAAACCTGTGCCTTTCGCGCCTTTTTGATAAGACAGTATTATATGCCAAAACTCAAAATTAGTCAAATTATATCTTGTTTTATAAAATATGTTATGTTACAATTACAAAAAGTAAAAATTAACCGCAATGATCGGGAAAATAGCGCATGTGAAGGGTCAAAGAGAGGGAACGCCGGCGGCTGAAAGCGTCCCACCTGGAAAGCGCTTGGTTCGCCCGTGAGCTCCGGCCAATCCCCGGCGGCTTGCCCCGTTATAGGCTCAAAAGTGCGGCTTAGGCCGAATATGGGTGGTACCACGGAGTCTTTCGTCCCTGCTGGATGGAAGATTTTTTATTTTCCCGGGCTATAATCCAGTTAAGCTTCTATTGGAGAAAGGATTGTCGGAAGATGAAGAAACTGCTTGAGGAAATAAAATCCTCTTCCCTCTCCGCTATCGAAAAAGCGGTCGATTTGAACGCTTTGGAGGCGGTGAGGGTGGCTTTTCTCGGCAAGAAGGGCTCTCTTACCTCCGTCTTAAAGCAGATGGGAAGTCTGCCGGCGGAGGAGCGCCCGGTTATTGGGCAGCTGGCCAACCAGGTGCGCGCCGCCATTGAGGAGGCGATAGAGGCAAAGACCGCCGAGCTGTCCGAAAAGCTTCTTGAGCAGAGACTGAGGAGCGAAAAGCTCGACGTAACCATACCCGGAAAGCCTGTCAAGATAGGCAAAAAGCACCCGATGTCCATCATACTCGACGAGGTTGTGGACATCTTCACGGGTATGGGCTTCTCCGTGGCCGAGGGGCCCGAGGTCGAGCTGTCGGATTATAACTTTACGAAACTCAACCATCCCGCGGACCACCCGGCCAGGGAGTGGCAGGACACCTTCTACTTCACCGAGGACAGCTCCGTGCTCCTGCGCACCCAGACTTCGCCGGTTCAGATACACGTAATGGAAAATCAGAAGCCGCCCATCCGCGTCATATCGCCCGGCAGGGTCTACCGCAAGGATGAGGTGGACGCGACCCACTCCCCGATGTTCCACCAGGTCGAGGGACTGGTCGTCGACAAGGGCATAACGATGGGCGATTTAAAGGGCACGCTCAACACCCTGGTCAAGCGCCTCTACGGCCCCGAAGCCAAGACGCGCTTCAGGCCCCACCACTTCCCCTTCACGGAGCCCTCCTGCGAAGTGGACGTCCAGTGCTTCGAGTGCCGCGGCGCGGGCTGCCGCGTCTGCAAGGGCGAGGGCTGGATTGAGATTCTCGGCGCGGGCATGGTTCACCCGAAGGTTCTGGAAGGCTGCGGAATCGATACGAATATTTACTCCGGCTTTGCCTTCGGCGTCGGGCTCGAGCGCCTGACGATGCGCCGTTTCAATATAAGCGACATGCGCCTGCTGTTTGAAAACGACATGCGCTTCCTGAGCCAGTTTTAGGAGGATTATCCAGTATGAAGCTGTCAAGAAAATGGCTGTCCGAATTCACGGACATTAAGGCAACAGACAAGGAATACGCGGATGCAATGACGCTCTCGGGCTCCAAGGTGGAGAACATCGAGCGGCTCGGGGCTGAGATTTCGAACGTGGTTGTCGGCAGGGTTCTGACGATTGAGCGTCACCCCGATTCAGACCACCTCTGGACGTGTTCCGTGGACGTCGGCCAGGAGGCGCCGCTTCAGATAGTCACAGGCGCACAGAACGTCAGGGCGGGCGACCTAGTTCCGGTCGCGCTCCACGGCTCCACCCTCCCCGGCGGCGTCAAAATCAAAAAGGGCAAGATTCGCGGCGTTGCGTCCGAGGGCATGCTCTGCTCGCTTAAGGAGCTCGGCCTCGACAAGAACGACTTCCCCTACGCCGACGAGGACGGGATATTCATTCTGCAGGAGGACTGCAAGCCCGGCGACGACATAAAGGGCGTCATCGGCTTCGACGACACGGTTTTCGAGTTTGAGATAACCAACAACCGCCCCGACTGCCTCAGCATTATCGGGCTTGCGCGCGAGAGCGCCGTCACTTTCGGCACGGAGCTTAAGCTCAAAACGCCCGAGGTGAAGGGCAGCGGCGGAAACATCTCGGACTATCTCGACATCGAGATAGAGGACAGCGACCTATGCCCCCGCTACACCGCGAGGGTGGTAAGAAATATAAAAATCGGGCCCTCACCGAAGTGGATGCGCCAGAGGCTGCGCGCCTGCGGGGTAAGGCCGATAAACAACATCGTCGATATAACAAACTACGTCATGCTCGAGTACGGCCAGCCCATGCACGCCTTCGACTACTCCTGCATAGAGGGCAATAAGATAATAGTCAGAACAGCCCGCGTGGGCGAGACGCTTGAGACGCTCGACGGCAACCAGCGAAAGCTCAACACAAATATGCTTGTGATTGCGGACGAGTACCGCCCCATCGGCATTGCTGGCGTCATGGGCGGCGCCAACTCCGAGATAACCGACAAGACCACGACCGTCGTGTTCGAGTCGGCCAACTTCAACGGTCCGAGCGTCCGCAGGACTTCAACGGCCCTTGGAATGAGAACCGACGCATCCTCGCGCTTTGAGAAAGGGCTCGACCCCCTGGGCACCCTTCCCGCGGTCGAGCGCGCCTGCGAGCTTGTCGAAATGCTCGGCGCGGGCGAGGTCGTGGACGGAATCATCGACGTCGTCGCGGCTGACATAAAAACCGTCACCCTCCCGCTCGAGGCGGACAAGATAAACGCTCTTCTCGGCACGAACATCCCCGAGGAGTTCATGGTAAAGGTGCTCACCGCGCTCGGCTTCACCGTGGAAAACGGGATTATCACCGTCCCATCCTGGCGTCTGGACATCGAGCATTACTCCGATATCGCCGAGGAAGTCGCGCGCTTCTACGGATACAACGTCATCGAGCCGACTATGTTCAGAGGCGCCGTCGTCGAGGGCGGCCTCACAGCGCGCCAGTCCATGGAAAGAAGGCTCGGGGAGCTCTGCCGCGGCATAGGCTTTACCGAGATTCTGACCTATTCCTTCATCGGAGACTCCGACTACGACATGCTGCATATTCCGAAGGACTCCCCGCAGAGAAAGAGCATGAAAATCCTAAATCCCCTGGGCGACGACACCTCGCTGATGCGAACCACCGCCCTGCCCTCGATGCTCGAGGTTCTGGGCAGGAACAGCAGCTACAGAAACCGCGAAGTGCGGCTTTATGAGCTTGCGAGAGTATATATTCCCGTCGAAGGGGCTATACTCCCTGATGAGCGGGTCAAGCTCGTGCTCGGCGCCTACGGAGAGAACGAGGACTTCTTCACGCTCAAGGGCTGCGTCGAAGCGATTCTCAGCTCGCAGAGGATAGCGTCCCCCGAGTTTAAGGCCGTGACCGACAACCCGAGCTTCCACCCCGGCCGCTGTGCCGAAGTCTCATTCGGCGGCAGGGTGCTCGGAATCATGGGCCAAATCCACCCGAAGGTGCAGGAGAACTACGGCATAGATTTGCCCGTCTACGTTGCCGAGCTTGATGTCGCTACCATCTTTGATTTGAGGGCGCCCGAGCCGAGCTACAAGCCGCTGCCACGCTACCCCTCGGTCTACCGCGACCTTGCAATCGTCTGCGACGCCGACACCCCGGTCGCCGCAATCTCCAGGGTCATCAAGGAAGCGGGCGGCAGGCTGCTTAAGGAGGCGGAGCTCTTTGATATCTACACCGGCTCGCCCATCCCCGAGGGCAAAAAGAGCGTCGCCTTCTCGCTCGAGTTCCGCTCCGAGGAGCAGAACCTGACCGACGCGGAGGTAAATCCCCTCATAGACAAAATATTAAAACATCTGAATGATGAGCTTGGCGCCCAGATTAGGTAATTTGCCTTTACATTGGACAATTTCTCTGTTATAATTTAACTTAACCGGCAAGCCGTTGTAGGAAGGAGGTTTGGATATGGACGACTTTACCCGTCAGTTTAAAGTTATCGACCACAGGCGTGAGATAAGGGAGATTTTGACATCCGTCTACGAGTCCCTTCGCATCAAGGGTTATAACCCCATAAACCAGATAGTCGGGTATATTCTGTCGGAAGATCCAACCTATATCACCAACTACAATAACGCCCGTGCTCTTATTTGCCGGATTGACAGAGATGAGCTGTTGAGGGAACTCGTTATAAATTATCTGGAAAAAGACGGGCAGCAGGAGGGATGAGATGGCAGAAAAGGAAAAGAAAACGCTAATGTATAAAGGGTACCCGCTGCGCCGCAAGGACAACCTGATATACTACGGCAACATGCACGATTCACATATTGTAATGCTGCAGATACTGGAAGAGACGATGGTCAAGGACCTGCCCGTCGCAACCAAGGTTTCCCTGCAGCTTCAGCTGACCGACCCCGATATAAAATCCAGGGACAGAGTCGTCAAAAAGACTGAGAAAAACGGTCTTTACGAGGCAATGGACGTCGCCGCGGTATGGCTTGAACGTGCACTCAACTCAAAATAGACTAAATCGGCTTAAGGACCTTTCCTTAAGCCGATTTTTCTTTGCCTTTCCGCCATTGTAAGGTATTATATCAACTGCCCGCGCCGCAGAATGAAGCGAATCAATCTCCTGCGGGCCGCATCCGGAAAACGAGCCTATATCATTACTCAGGAAACCGCTAAATCCGGCCTGCAGTCCGCTGAAGCCGAAAAAAAAGGGGCTGTCTTTGGTGACAGCCCCTTGGTTTTATTTCAGGAATAAGTCCTCCTGCTTTTCCTTCTCGTCGGCTCCGGACTTCATCTCTTCGATAAGCTGTCTTTTCTCCTGTATGGCTTCAATTGATTTCTTTATGCGGATGCAGTTTTCGGCAAACTCCGGGTGCGGGTCGTCCTTAAAGGTCTCGTAGTACATCTTTCCCAGTTCAAGCTGGGCGGTCCTGATTACCTCCTTTGCGGAGTTAATCTCGGCGCTGAGCTTGGCTATTTTGGCGAGCTTAGCCGTCTCTTTCCCAGCTTTTTTAAGAATTTTCGCGGTGGCTTTCAGAAAATTACTCCCCGCCTTGCTTGTTTTGCCGTCCGACATAGAAATCTCCTTGAACCCTTAAAGAAGGTTTATTAGAACAGTCCGGTTACCTTTCCTGTCTCGACGTCGATATCGACGCGGCGGTATGCCGGGTTGGAACCGGTGCCGGGCATCATGGTGATGGAACCTGCCATCGGGCAGAGGAACTTTGCGCCGTTGTACTCGAGTATGTCTCTGATGGGCAGGCGCCAGCCCTTCGGTACGCCCTTCAGGGTCGGGTCGTGGGACAGGGACAGGTGGGTCTTAACCATCATCGTGCAGAAGTCTTTATAGTGCGGATCGGACTCGAAGCGCTCGGCCTTCTCGGTTGCAAGCGGCGACCAGTCGACGCCGTCGGCTCCGTAGACTTCCCTTGCGATGAGCTCGACGCGCTGACGCAGCGGCATCTCGAGCGGATAGAGGTACTTGAAGTCGACGGGCTCTTCGCAGGCGTCAACAACGGCCTGGGCAAGCTCCAGAGCGCCCTCGCCGCCGTACTGCCAGTGCTCGGAAACGGCGCAGCGTACACCGCGCTCGGCGCAGAGTCTCTTGATAAGGTCAAGCTCTGCCTGCGTGTCGGTGGCGAACTTGTTGATGCAGACGACGGGCTTGATGCCGGACTTTTTGACGGTGTTGACATGGTGGAAGAGGTTCTCGCAGCCCTTTTCAAGCAGCTCGAGGTTCTCCTGCTGATACTCGATGGGGATGGGTTTTCCGGGGGCAACAGCCGGGCCGCCGCCGTGCATCTTCAGGGCGCGGACGGTTGCGACAATGACCGATACGTTCGGGGTCAGGCCGGACAGACGCGCCTTGACGTTCCAGAACTTCTCGAAGCCGATGTCGGCAGCAAATCCGGACTCCGTAACATGATAATCGAAGAGCTTGAGGCCCAGACGGTCGCCGATAATCGAGGACTGTCCGATTGCTATGTTGGCAAACGGGCCGGCGTGTACCAGAACGGGCTGGTGCTCGACGGTGTAGCAGAGTGTCGGGTTGATGGTATTGCGCATCCAAGCAGCCATCGCGCCGTCGACTTCCAGATCCCTTGTGGTAACGGGGTTGCCCTTCTTGTCATATGCGACAACGATATTGGCTATGCGCTCGCGCAGGTCCTTAAGGTCGGTTGCGATGGACAGAATGGCCATCAGCTCGGAGCTGACCGCGATTCCGAACCAGGAGTTCATCTCGAAGCCATCGTTGGGTCCGCCGATACCGATGCGGATGTTGCGCAGGCACTGGGCGCAGAAGTCGATTACCCAGCCCATCTGTACGCGCTCGGGATCGATGTCGAGCCTCTTAAGGCCGCGCTTTGCAAGCTGCTCGTCGGTGTAGTTGCGCTCGTGCTGCATGCGGGCGTTAAGCGCGACCATCGCGAGGTTGTGAGCGTTCATGATGTCGTTGATGTCGCCGGTCAGGCCGAGCGAGAACTCGGTCATCGGGATGAGCAGAGCGTTTCCGCCGCCTGCCGCGGTTCCCTTGACGTTCATGGTCGGACCGCCGGAGGGCTGACGCAGACAGCCGCCGACATTCTTGCCGAGCTTGCCGAGGCCCTCGATAAGGCCCAGAGAGGTGGTGGACTTGCCTTCTCCAAGCGGGGTGGGGGTGATGGCCGTAACCTCAATGTATTTGCCGTTGGGCCTGTCCTTGAGGCGGTTCATAATCTTAATGAAATCGAGCTTCGGAGTTCTGCCGTACGGAATAATCTCGTCAGGAAGAAGTCCCATCTTCTGGCGGAACTCTTCTACGCTTGGCAAATTCTTTTCGGCTTCTTCCGCGATTTGCCAGTCTTTGTATACTCTCGGATCAAGCATACTGATTATCTCCTTTTCTCCTTAATTTTGGATTTGCGCGTTCGCGCTTTATATAAAGTTTGGATGCGCCTAAAGTTAATATGTGCCAAGGCCTTCCGTAAGTCCGGAGCTTCATTCGTCCTGAGGCCCGCTCTTGCCCTCTTCCCCGCCGGCCTTTTCTTCCCTGGCCGCGGAATAAACATACATATTCTCGGGGCTGTGCGGCCTTACGTAACGGTTGACGATGAGCAGTACGAGCGATACGAGGAAGGTGGCTCCTGCAAGAAGCTGAGAAACGCGTATGCCGGTTGAAAAGAGGTAGAGGCTGTCGGTGCGAAGCCCCTCTATCCAGAACCTCCCGAAGCCGTACCAGGCTACGTAGAGAAGGAATATCTCGCCGTCGTATCTGCGTTTTTTGGTGTAAAGGTGGAGAAGAAGCAGGCCTATGAGGTTCCAAAGCGACTCGTAGAGGAAGGTCGGGTGGTAGTAAAAGGTCCCTGCAGCCGTAGTCAGCCCCATCTTCCAGGGCACATCGGTCATCCTGCCGAAGGCCTCCCGGTTAATGAAGTTGCCCCAGCGCCCGACGGCCTGACCAATCAGCATTCCTAGCGAGCCGAGGTCCAGAACCGGAGCCATCGGAATCTTTTTGACGCGGCTGAATATGAAAACTCCGATAATTCCGCCGATTATGCCGCCGTAGATTGCAAGGCCGCCTTCCCAAATCTTTATTATATCTATGGGGTTGTCCCTGTACAGCGAGAAATTGAACACCACATAGTAGAGCCTCGCGCCTACAATCGCTATCGGCACCGATATAATCAGCATATCGATTAGGTCGTCAACGGTCAGGCCGAAATGCTTCGCCCGCCGGCTGGCATACAGGGCCGCGAGCAGGAAGCCGAAGGCAATAATTGCGCCGTACCATTTGAACTCATAGCCGAAGAGCGTGTAGGTGCTGCTGGGATTTATTTTGAAGTTCTCCCCCAGTATGGGGAAGGAAATTATCGCATCGGACATTCCAAGCCTCCTTTCCGTCACTTGGACGGACGCACAAGGGAAATCGCGAGTTTCTCCGGCTTAAAACTGTCCGCTATGAAGCTGACTGCGTCCTCGATTGTGATTTCGTCGAGTATATCTATGCTCTTAAAGGGGTCGAAGCCCTCGAAATGCCCGGGAATACGCCTTGTGCAGATCCCGTACATCGAGTTGAGGCCCCTGATTTCCTCGCCCAGCGCCGCCCTTTTAAGGCGCTCGAAGAACTTCCTCTCGGGGCCCTCGGCGACAAACTTCTTTGCCTCTTCAGCCACCGCCGAAAATACCGCGTCCGGGTCCCGGCTTTCGCCTCCGAAGACCGCGACGGCCCCGTCCGGGAAGAAGCTGGTGCCTCCGTAGAAGGTGTTGTTAATAAGGCCCTCGGCGTAGAGCCTAGCGTAAAGCGGAGAGGACTTGCCCAAAAACAGGTTTATCGCAAAATCGCCGACAAGCTCCTGCCTCTGGCGCTCCTGTCCGGTAAGGCGGCTTTCGAGCTTCGCACCGGCTATAAAGATGGGAACGCCGACCTCCATCTTGACCTCTTTGCGGTTTTCAAGAGGAAGAGGCGACTCGCTCTTGCCGTAATCGCGCTCGGCGGTCTCCTTTTTCTCTCCCGGAAGGACTTCCTCCGCTATCTCCCTGACGCGCTCGGGATCTATGTCGCCGGCGGCGCAGAGAACCATGTTCGACGGGGTGTAAAAAGCCTCGTGGCAGTAATAAAGCGTCTGCGCGCTTATCCGGGCTATGCTCTCCACGGTGCCCGCGACCGAGTCCCTTATCGGGTTTTCCGCATATAGGGCCTGCATGAGGTTGCGGTAGACGACAAACTGGGGATTGTCCTCAATCATCCTTATCTCCTGAGCGATTATCCCCTGCTCCTTCGCTACGCTCTCCTCGGTAAAATAAGGCTCGGTCACAAACTTGAGGAGAATCCTGAGGTTTTCCTCGAAGTTCTCCGTGCACTCGAAGTGGTACGCGGTCACGCCGGAGCTTGTAAAGGCGTTCGGCGACGCGCCAAGCGCAGAGAACTGCTGCATGACGTTTACGTCCTTCTTGTCGAACATCTTGTGCTCTAGGAAATGCGCGACTCCCGCGGGGGTGTCGTGCCACTTTCCGCCGAGCTTAAAGCGCCTGTCGGAACCGCCGTACTTCGTCGCAAAGACCGCGGTGCTTTTATAGAATCCCTTTTTCGGCACCACGTAAATGGCAAGGCCGTTTTCAAGGGTGTCAAACCAGACCTGTTCCTTAATTCTCTGATATTCGCGCTGTTGCATGTTCACCGGCTCCCTTCCGCGTTTTTGAGGAAGTAAACGCTGTCAAGCCTGATGCTGTTTGCAACGGCCAGAATATCCTCTTTGGTAACGCCCCGTATAAGCTCCGCCAGAACGTCGGGCGAATACGTGAGCGAATCTATCGCCTGACTCAGGTAGAAGTTTTCGAGCAAAAACTGGCTGTCCATCACGGAGCGAAGGTCAGTCATTATAGTCTTGCGGGCGTTTGAAAGCTCGCCGTCGCTCACATCGCCCTGCTTAATCAGCTCAAGCTGGCGCAGTATCTCGGCAAGGGCTTCCTCGTATTTTTCAATCTCTATTCCGGACGCGACGATAAGAATGCCCTTGTGCCTCTCTATCTGGGAGCTTGCGTAATAGCATAGGGACAGCCTTTCCCGCACGTTGAGGAAGAGCTTGGAGGTGACGCTGCCCCCGTACAGGGCGTTGAACACAAGGAGCGAGGCCAAATCCGGCTTCTTCATGATTTCGCCGAGCCTGAATCCCACCGCGAGCTTGCCCTGGGTCACGTCGAGGCTTTCGCTGAAATGCCGGACCTCGCCGGTTGTCATTTTCACTTCGGTAAAAGGCTGTACAAACTCGCCCTCGGCCCTCGGAAGCGCCTCGAGGGCGTTTTTAACCGCTATCTCCACTCGATTGGTCTCAGCGCTTCCGCAGTAGAATATCTCTATCCTCGCCGTTTCGAGTATCTCGCGGTAGTGCTTCGTAAGGCTAATCGGCGTAATCTTCAGCGCGTCCTCCGGTTTCTCGCCGAGAGCGTCCACGGCGTAGGGCTCGCCCTCGCACATGAGCTCCTTGAGCCGGCACAGCGCGTACTGCTGCTTGTCGTTTATCCTCGCGCGGATGCGGTTGGCGAGATTCTCCCTCTCGCTTTTGACGTAATCGGAGTTGAAAAGGCCCGCCTTTGTCGCCGGGAAAAGCAGGAGCTGACCCATAAGCTCAGTCACCCGCTCAAGCAGCATTTCCCCTTCGGAGACGAAGGCGTCGTCCACAAAGTCTGAATAGAGACCTATGCAGTGCACCTCGCCCTTTTTCCGGACCAGAGGTTCCACTCTCGCGCCATAGAGCTCGTCGAGGGCGGCGGAGAGGCTCTGCATATCGGGATATCTCCCGCAGCCGCGGAGCAAAACCTGCGGAAGCAGCGCGTTTTTCGCCGCTTCCCTGCGGTCGAGCTGCAGGCAGAGGTTTATGCTCAAGCAGCCGGTCTTGAATTTGTCCGTTCTCACGGTTGTGAGAAATACCTGGGGCATAATCTCTTTTCCGCAAACAGTATCCATAGGAACAATTCCTTCCCCGGATTTTCCCTTGATTATTATACTATACACCAAAATTTGAAAAAAGGGACTATTTAAATAAATTTTTGTAATACATTTCTATTTCTTGTTAGCTAATTTCTATGATTATATCATGTTTGCCAGTACATTTCGACAGGTCGATTTCCATATCGGATACGGGCAAATTGTCGATAATCAGTCCCGGTTTTTCTCCCCTGCGCACGGTGATGTTAAGCTCACTGCCGCCGTGCCGCCAGAGGGCGGTAAAGCCGCTCCAGGAATCGGGGAGCTTCGGCTCTATCTTCAAACAGCCGCCGCGCAGCTTTATTCCGAGCAGCTCCTCCTCGATTACGCGGAAGTACCATGAGGCTGCGCCCGTATACCAGTTCCAGCCGGCCCGCCCCATGTGCAGGGGATTTGAGTACACGTCGGCGGCGAGGACAAAGGGCTCGGCCTTGTAGATATCAATCTCGTGATTGTGCGGCAGGATTGCCCTGAGCATATCCCAGGCCTCCTCCCTCAGCCCCATGTTCAGGCAGCCCAGGGCGAGCCAGACCGCGGCATGGGTATACTGCCCGCCGTTTTCCCGGACGCCCGGCACATAGCCGCGTATATAGCCGGGGTCGCTACCCTCGCCCGTAAAGGGCGGGTCGAACAGTTTAATTATACCATTTTCCCTGTCAAAGAGACAAGCCACGGCGCTCTTAAGCCCCACGAGCGACTTTTCCCTGTCCGAATACGAGGTCCAGGTCGAGAAGCTTTGAGCAATCGAGTCAATCGCGCACTCCGGGTTGCCCTCCCTGCCGACCGGCGCTCCGTTGTCGAAGAAGGCGCGCAGGAACCATCTCTTGTCCCAGGCCCTGTTCGCGGCCTCGGCGTACTGCCTCGCTCTGCGCCTGTATTCCTCCGCAAGCTCTCCCCTGCCGAGCTCCGAGCAGAGCCAGGCAAAGCGCTCGCAGACGTGGGCGACAAACCAGGTCAGCCAGACGCTCTCGCCCTTGCCGCCTATCCCTATCTTGTCAAAGCCGTCGTTCCAGTCCCCCGTGCCAATCAGCGCAAGCCCGTGCTCGCCGACTCCGCGCTCTATCGAATAGTCGAGCGCCTTCTTGGCGTGCTCGAATACGCTGCCGAAACGTCCGCTCTTTCGCGGCAGCTCGTATCTCTCGTGCTCGCCTTCCTTGAGCACGGGCGACTCGATATACTCGGCCTCTTCCCCGCAGAAATCGAAGTCGCCGGTCACCTCGCAGTAGCGGCAGAGCGAGTAAGGAAGCCAGAGCAAATCGTCGCTGCAAAGCGTACGGACGCCCCTGTTGCAGTCGTTGCAGCCGGTCGGGTGCCACCAGTGCTGGACATCGCCCTCGACATACTGGTGCTCGCAGGCCCTTATAATCTGCTCGCGGGCATATCGCGGGTGGTGCTGCACTATGCAGGAGACGTCCTGTAACTGGTCCCGGAAGCCGTAGGCCCCGCCGCTCTGGTAAATCGAGGTCCTGCCGAGTATTCTCGAGGATATGATTTGGTACAGCGCCCAGCCGTTTATATAGCAGTCGAGCGCGCGCTCCGGAGTTTTCACCTGAAGCGGACAGACAAGCTCGCGCCAGCGCTTTTTGGTTTCCTCAAAAGCCTTCTCCGCCCGTTCTATATCGAGATACTCCGCGATTTTTTCATCCTCGTCAAAGCCGGAAACTATAACGGCCGCGCCCTTAAACTTAACCTGGGCCGAGATGCAGCTTACGGAGCGCGAACGGATGTCCGAATCCGAAAATTTCAGGATTTCGCCCGAGAAGGCCGTGACAAATCTCTCGCCCGGGAACAAGGTGTTGCCGCTGTTCCCGGCGACTATCGTATTCTCCCGCAGCGTCACCCGCAGTCCGTTTTGCTCCGTGTCGGCCCCGAGGATGAGGTCCGTGAAGTAGTCAAGGCTTCCCGCTTCCCCGCCGTTTTCAACTTTGACAATCAGAATCCTGCCGTCAAGCTCAGGCGGGACGAAGGCGGTCGTTTTGATTTTGACGCCGCCTATCTCCTTCTCCCACTCGGCAAAGCCGAAGCCGTAGCGTATTTTGCAGCCGATGCCGTCGGCGTCGGCGAAGACGGAATACTTCCTCTCCCCGACCGTCACCCTTATCTGCTCTGTCCCGTCCGTCGTCAAGGGGTCGTTCAGCCAGACATTGACCTTGTTCTCCCTTGCGTTGATGTGCCACATATGGCCGGTTCCGCAGTCGGTCGCGATATAGCCGAACATGCCGTTCGTAAGGATGCTGCTCCAGGCCGTCGGAGGCAGGCTCCCGCCTGTTTCGACGACGAAGCTTAAATCAGAGTCGAAATAGTACTTAAGATTATCAAAGGGCCTTACCCCGTCTTTCCAGTAGAGCTCGGCGGGGAGCTCGTCCGTCCAGCGCTCTGCCGGTCTCAGCTTCTCTTTGCAGCTTAGTACCATTGCCGAAGAGCGGGCGAGCTCCGGCAGGTTGTCGATGCCGGCGATAAAAATGCCGCTCCCCAGGTCGTTTTCCAGACCCAGCGCGCAGAGAGAGCTCATCAGCAGCGACTGCACGGGCCGCCGGTAGTCTCCCCCGTCGTTTGTGAGGAAAACAAGGTCGCACTTTATTCCGCACTGCCTGAGTATTGAGTGGCTCTTTAGCAGCTTCTTTACGTTTTCCACGTACTCCTCGCTCTCGACAAGGGCTGTGACAATCGGATTGTCACCGGAGATGCCGAGCCTCCACAGGGCCTCCTTCGCGCCGGTGGCCTTTTCAAATTCCTCGGCCTTTTCGCGGCTCCTGTCGCGCCTGAAGACAACCGCGCGCAGAAGCTCCATCGCGGTTTCAATCTCAGGCGCGTCCGCGCCGAGGCTCTTTGCAGTCTCTTCGGCGCGATAGGCTCCAATCAGCGGCGGGAGCTTCAGAATCTCGGCGCTTGAAAACCTTACGTCCTCCGCGCTCTCGCCTATGCAGAGCGAAAAGCGCACCTGCGTCTCCTCATTGGGTTTTACGTTGAGCCTCACCCTGGCAAGCACGCAGGGGTTTAAAACCGCCCCGCAGCTGTTCCCGGCCGGTTCCCTGAGCGCGTTTATCAGGTTTCTCTCGCCGCCGCGCCCGAGAGCCCTCTCCTTCATGGTGTCAAAGCTCATCGGAGCGTCGCAGGCAAAGCCCGCAAAGACACTCTTGTTTCTGCCGTTCGAGCGGCGCTTGATGATTATGACGCCGTCCCTGGCTTCGGTCTCTATCGCGAGCTTCAAAAACGCCGGATGGGCAAAGTAGTCCTGCCGCCTTGCCAGCACCGGCTCGAAATAGCAGATTAGCTCCGCGTCAAGATTCTTGCACTGGTTGTTTTTGACGCAGACGGTTCGAAGCTCCCCGTACTCCTCCGGCGCCACCTTCGTGTCGACCCAGGAGTTGAACAGCTCGTTGCGGGCGTAGATTCTGCCCGACATCGTGGTGAACTTATATGCGAAGCTGCTCTTTTTGTCGTAGTCGGGCGCCGGCTGCAGCGAATAGAGCTCGTTCCCTACCCTGAGGAAGAAAACCATGCCCTGCAGGGCGCCGAAGCGGGCGTCCTCGAACCTAGTGATTAGCAAGTCTCTCCATGTGCTCCGGTTCGCCCCGGTCTCAGCGAGCGCGACGGTATATGAGCCGTTGGAGATAAGCGTGCAGGCGGGCTTTTCAAAGCTCACGCCCTCGCCGCTGCTCTGCCAGCTTTGCAGGGCGTATACTCTGGGCTTGTCCGGCACTTCGCGCGCGGGCTTCTTGAGCACTATCTGCCCGACGGGCACCTTTTCCTGAAG
>Ga0134102_1000165_pt1 | contig 85024 bp, 68 predicted proteins | sample 13_3_2metaG_FD_94447 | JGI IMG/M metagenome (GOLD analysis project Ga0134102, IMG submission 94447) | Switchgrass degrading microbial communities from high solid loading bioreactors in New Hampshire, USA - 13_49_3.3_201_A3 metaG | ecosystem: Engineered > Bioreactor > Semi-continuous > Anaerobic...
TATTATTCATATATAACTCATGGTACTCCTTTGCTAATGTTTTTCTTTGGTTATTAAACATTTTACAATGGATTACCATGAGTTTTCTATATATTACGGCATTTTATTTTACAACTTCCCTTTCGCCTTCTTTTCACGGTTTATTTTTCATATAACTTATAAAAGCCGGTTACCCGGCTTTTATGCCATTTCCTTTATATTTTATCTTTGTAGCTTCCCCGCCTCTTATATGTCTCTCCGCCTTGTTCTTATCCAGTACATCCCTGACTTTCTTGGCCAAATCGGGCTTAATGATTACAAGCCGCTCTGTCACGTCCTTGTGGACGGTGGACTTGCTGATTCCAAATTTTTTCGCAGCCGCCCTTACCGTAGCTTCTTCTTCTATAATATACTCCGCAAGTTCAATAGCTCTTTCCTCTATGTATTCTTTCAATAACTACTACCCCCTCACACCCTTCTTTGTATCATTCTATGCCTTAACAGCCGTCGTTATGCAAAAGGGGTACAAAATGGCGGTACAAAAAAATAACCCCAAAAAGGTTTTTACCATTTTGGGGTTCTGGTTTCTTGCATTGTTTTCGTCGGCAAGATAAGTTTTCCGTATTTATCATTGCATTCATCCTGCTAAATTTCGCAGCAGTTTTATCGCCTCGCACGCATCATTTTCCAGGTCACCTGTATATGCTTCTACACTTATTCTGCCTTCATATCCCGCCTGTTTTAAAATGCTGAAAAATCCGGAATAATCCTCACCAGCCTGTTTCTTTGGAAAAACTCTTTTCTCAGGCTTTGCAAAATGGACATGCTGCAGCATTTCCGGTTTTTTAAGCAGAATTTCAGGATTCTCCTTTTCTATAGCCAAATGGTAATAGTCCACAAGGACCCGGATATTATCTCTTGCTACTTTTTCCGCAAGCTCAAGCCCTTCAGCATATGTATTAATGATATTGCTCTCCTGCCTGTTTAACGGCTCAATTGCAATTGTGATCCCGTACGGTTTCACTGCGTCATCAATGAACCTCAACAGGTCAATAAGTTGTTTCCAGGCCTGGTCCATGGGAAAACCCTCAGGCACGTTTTTGGCCTGGGAACTACCGAAAACAATAGTTTTAACGCCCAGTTGCTGTGCCCGGTCCAATGCAGTCATCAGATACTGCTCTGTTTTTTTCATATCAACCCGGGGACCTGTCAGCCTGATTGATCCTGGGAAGAAATTATTGCACGCTTCACAAGGCAAACCAGAGGATAACACCCGTTCCTTCAAAGCCTCAAATTTCTCATCATCCAGTGCCATCATCTGTGCCAGAGGCAGTTCGACATAATCGTAATTATTTCTGTTAAAAACTTCTATCCATTCCACTCCTGTACCATCAGGAAGCGTTGAAAGCATGTTCAAGCAACAACCAAATCTCATATTGCTTACCTCGTTATAATTCATGGAGTCTTCTTACAGATTTTCCAACATTTCACGGACACGCTTAAACCCTGTATCCCCGCTGTTGTATACAGGAACCTTTGTATCCTTCAGGTACGGTGCCAGAGCTGACATGGACAGTTGTGCCATAACAATACAATCCACTTTATCAGATAATTTGTCGATGGCATCCAACAGAATATCATTGTGCTTCTGAATATCACCCTTCTGTATTACTTCAAAGGCCTCAGTGCAGAGCACAGTTTCAATCTCCACATCTACACCCGCCTCATTTGCAGCTATCTGCAGCAGTCTTTGTGAGGATGGTACGGTCATGGCCAACGTAGCCAACAGTCCAACACGTTTTCCCTGCCTGACAGCCAGTTCCATCATCGGGCGGTCAATTTGCAAAATAGGGATGTTAATCATTGGTCTTGCAAGTTCTGCGGCATAATTGAATGTTGAGCAGGCCAGCAATATCATATCAACTTTTGCTTCTTCAAGATTATGTGCATACTGCACAAACTTGTAGTAATTCACCTTGGGTATAACGCCTACCGGCGAGCGCATATTATCCCGCTGAATAGTATCATCAACCAAATGCATGATCTGTACTTCCGGTATATACTCGTCAATATACCTCTGAACCGCTCTGGTTGTGATAATGTTTGCATGGATAATGCCTAAGGTTTTATTGCTTAAATCTTTACTCATAGTACAAACCTCCTTTGCTTGTCATTAGGCTTAAGCCTTTGTTATTTCTATAAGTGATATAGCATGGGTTGGCATTTTAAACTTCAAATTTACCTTTCCGTCAATTACATTAATACGCTGCTCCGGCTCAAGGAGCTCAAGGACGTCCCTTTTCTTGATGGCTTCATATTGTTCCTTTGACGGATACTTGGGTTTCCCCTGGCGTACCCATTCGGTATAGGCATTGCTGTGCTCCTTATCGATGCGGTAATGACTGATTTTTGCTTTTTCCATTGCTGAAATGTTGCTGATGTCCAGCTCCACATCAAATTCCTTTTCAATGTCCCAGTCGTCATGGTGACTGTACACTAAAACCCTGATACTACCGTCATCGGATATGGAAGCCATACCGGATATATCAGGTCCTTCCCCTGTGCCAAATTCATCCTTATATTCAAGAACATCCACTGCATGGGATGAACTGAAGGAAAGTTCTTTGTTACCCATCTTCGCGTACATTCTGAATAAATTGAAAATGGCCTTGTCTATTCCCTGGGTAGCAAATGTCCGTGTTCCCTCGAAACATCTTTCACCGACAAAAATGAATGCCCATGCCAGTGGTTTTACGGATGCATTCATGGATCTGGCGACCTTTTCAATGTGATTGTAGCTGCATGCTACATAGCTTGCATAGTATTCTGTGTTTCTGAAATTAAGATTTTTATTGTCATAAACTCCTCCTGCCGCCCAACCATCAGGGTCAGCTTCGGAAAGCACAACTTCAAGATCGCCGAATCCGTATTTTCTAATCGCCTCAAGTCCTGTTTTTACCTGTGAAACCTCTCTTTTCACTGAAGGTGTCATTTTTGGCGCATTCAAATTGAAGGGAAAACCGCCGCCTTTTGTATGGAAAGTCACAAAATCCAGACGTGTACCTTTCTTACCTGTCATATAGTTTGTACCATTAGCACAGTGATCCAGGAAACCTTCAAGGAACTTCAGCGCATTAGAACCGGGGCGTGGATTTGTAGTAGCCGGTGCACCCAACCTTGCACCGTCCAATGCCGCATGAACAGCTGCTTCAGTATAGTCGTACAATTTGCAGAATTCTTCAAGAGTTCCTCTCCAATAGTGAATATCAGGCTCATTCCAAAGCTCCCAATACCAGGTTAGAACTTCGCTTTCGCCATATTTATCCACACAATGTCTCACCAGATTATAAATCAGGTCATACCATTTATTGTAATCCTTTGGAGGATATGCCCAATATAATCTACGGTATTCATTGTACTTTTCCCATTCGGATAAGCCCTCAAAGTATTTGGGATCAACAAGGTGATAGGGCATAAAACCTATCTCAAAGAATGGCTTGCAATTGTTTTGCAAATAAACGTCGATTATTTCATCAACCACTTCCCAGTTGTATATAGGATTTCCCTGTTCATCTTCGGTATAAGCATTGGTTGAACCCCACTTGTATACCCCGTGAAGGTTACCGGTACACAACATGTGATGGGCCCTGATATAGTAAGGGGCATCTTCTAGTCTTCCAAACTTGGAAATCATTTCTTTCCCTTCAGGCGTATATGTATAATTATTTTCATCATAACCGAAAAACCGTCAGTTATGATTCAGTTCTCCAATAATATCTCCGGCATCTACTTTGATATTTACAGTTTCCAATGCTAGCATTTTTCTTTCCTCTCCTCCTGATTTATGGCTGTTAAATTACTCGTTTACATAATCCTAAGCTGTTTTCAGTTTAGAGCAAAACAGCTCAGCATTCAATACCTGCTAAGTCCAATTCCTTCGCATAATGGCATGAAACGAAATGACCACACGTGATTTCCTCCAGTTTTGGCACTTCAGTTTTACATAATTCAGTTGCATAACGGCATCTTGGATGGAAACAACATCCTTTGGGAAGTTCCGTTGCGCTGGCTACCTCCCCACGAAGCAGAATTCTCTTGTTGGTTCTTTCAGGATCAGGTATAGGTATGGAAGAAATAAATGCTTCTGTATAGGGGTGTTTTGGCTTTAAAAATATCTCCTCTGTTTCAGCCATTTCTACAATCCTTCCCAGATACATAACACAGACCCGGTCAGAGATATGTTCAACAACGCTCAAATCATGTGCGATAAACAAGTATGTAAGCTTCAACTTCTCCTGGAGATCCTTAAGCAGGTTCAGTATTTGTGCCTGAATGGAAACGTCCAATGCAGAAACAGGTTCATCCGCAACAACAAACTTTGGATTCAGAGCCAACGCACGTGCAATTACTATTCTTTGCCGCTGTCCACCGCTAAAAGCGTATGGATATCGGTTCATATGCCTGATTTCAAGGCCTGCCATTTCCACAAGCTTCTTTACTCTATTCGAAATTTCATCCTCATTCCATTTTGCCAGTCTCAGTGGCTCAGCAATGATATCAAACATGGTCATTCGCGGATTTAGAGAGGTATATGGATTTTGAAATATCATTTGCATGTATTTTCTTGTTTGCATCAGTTGCTGTTTATCCAATGCCGTAAAATCTATTTGTTCACCATCAAAATTAAAATAGATTTTCCCATCTGTAGGCTCTATTGCACGGAGAATACACCGTCCTAAGGTTGTTTTACCACATCCCGACTCACCAACCAGCCCTAATGTTTCATTTTCATTGATATAAAGGCTAATATCGTCCACAGCCTTGACTTGACCAACAACCTTTTTCATAAAGCCTTTTTCAATAGGAAAGTATTTTTTTAAAGATTTAACTTCAAGTAGTACCTTCTTATTTTCACTCATTATCTCCACCATCCCTTTCACCATAGAGGAAACATCTCACAGTGTGACCTTTTTCGACCTCGATAAGTGGTGGGACCTTTTTATTACACAATCCATCCATCGTTTCAAGGCATCTTGAACAGAAACCGCACTCCTCGGGAGGATCAAGAGGTACAGGCACATTTCCTTTAATTGCATCAAATCTTTCATTTGTTTTTCTGCCCAGCTTAGGAATGGATTTAAGTAATCTACGTGTGTACGGATGTAACGGATTCTTAAATATTTCTTTTGTACTTGCCTGTTCGACGATTTGTCCAAGATACATAACTGCAATTTCATCTGCCACTTCTGCAATTACGCCCATGTCATGAGTTATATATATGATAGACATGCCAAGTTCCCGCTGTAAATCCATCATCAGTTGATTAATCTGAGCTTGCACTGTTACATCAAGTGCTGTTGTCGGTTCATCGGCAATGAGAATTTTGGGCCGATTGACCAATGCCATGGCAATCATAGCCCTTTGGCACATACCACCGGACAATTGGTGCGGATAGCTGTTCATTTTTTCTTCCGGTTTAGGCATTCCAACCCTTTTGAGCATATCGACGACACAAGCTCTGGCTTTCTCTTTGTCGGGTTTATCCTGGTGCACCATTACTGCTTCCATGAGCTGGTTTCCTATGGTATAAACGGGAGACAAGCAAGCCATAGGCTCCTGGAATATCATTGAAATTTCTTTTCCTCGTAAGTTTTGCATATAGCGGCTGTTCGGCTTTTGCTTTACAAGGTCTGTCCATTTACCATCGTCCTCATAATATCTTATTTCTCCTGCAACAATTTTTCCAGGAAGCTGTATGGTCCGTAAAATTGAATGAGCTGTTACACTTTTACCACAGCCACTTTCGCCTATTATGCCAAGAGTTTGGTTTCTTTTTAGCGTGAAACTCACACCATTAACTGCCTTCAGTGTTCCTTCATCCATTTTAAAGTATGTTTTTAGATCCTTGACCTCCAGAATTAAATCTTCCATGTCCCGTCATCCTTCACAATAAGATTTAAACGACATTATTGGTTATTTGTATGGATCAGCTGCATCACGAAGTCCGTCCCCAACAAAATTAAATGCAAGAACAATGATAACTATGAACAATCCCGGATATATCAACCATGTATTTAAAGCTATTGTATTGATATTCTGAGCATCCTTCAACAAGACTCCCAGACTGACAACCGGGGGTCTCAAACCAATCCCGAGAAAGCTAAGCGAAGTTTCGGCCAAAATCATGGATGGGACTGCTAATGTAATATTGACAATCAAATAACTGATAAAACCAGGTATCAGATGTTTACGTATAATATAGGAATCACTTGCACCAGCAAGTTTTGCCGCTAGCACATAATCTTCTTCTCTTAATTCAAGCAGTTTGCCTCTGACAACTCTCGCAAGTGATGGCCAACCTATAAGTGAAAGGATAACAGTAATCATGAAGTAAATTTGTTCAGAAGTCCATGTCTTTGGAAAAGCTGCCGCCAATGCCATCCATAGTGGTATACTGGGCAACGACATCAGGAACTCAATTACACGTTGAATGATTAGGTCAGCCTTACCACCATAATATCCACTTATGCCTCCGAAGATACATCCAAGGATAAATGTCAAGAATACGCCTACAAGGCCAATGGTCAAAGAGACTCTTAACGCATACATAATTCTTGAAAACAAATCTCTTCCGGAACCATCTGTACCCAACAGGAAGAAGGGTCCGTCACCCTCAATGCCTATAAAATGAAGATCATTCTCAAACAATCCCCATAATTTATATTTGTCTCCACGGGTGAATAAATGAATATAATATTTTTGGGAAGTATCCTCGGTATAAATTTTTCTCCACGTTACCGGGTCCTCCTCCAACTTCAAACCATATACGAAGGGCCTTAATGAAAATTTGCCTTCTGCATCAACAAAGTGAATTTTCTGCGGAGGTACATATATATTTTGTATCGCGTTTTGTGATATCCTGTACAGCGAAAAACTCACAAAAGGCAGCTATTGTATACAGAATAATCAGTACGGCCAAGCCTACATTCGCCAACTTATGCTTGCGAAATTTTCTTACAATAAGCCTCCATTGCGATACCATATATAGTTTTTCTTCCGCAGTAGCATACTTTTTGCCAAGTCTCAACTCCAATACACCTTCCCCTTTTCAGTTTCTCTGCAGCAGCCGTTTAATATCATGTATATCTGATTCTCGGATCCACCAGAGCTAAAAGGACATCCGATATAAAAGTACCTAATATCGTCATAAACGCCAGAATCATAATACAAGCGCCTGAAAGGTACATATCCTGGGAAAGCAGTGAACTGTACAGAAGAGATCCAATAGTTGGAATATCGAGAACTATAGCTGTCACAGTCGCACCGGAAACAATACCCGGCAGTATACTTCCAATCGTACTGATGATTGGGTTTAAAGCAACCCGGACAGGATATTTGTATAAGAGCTTTTTCTCATTAAGACCTCTTGCTCTCGCAGCTGTAACATATGGACGTTTCAATTCATCCAGAAGTGTTGCTCTCATTATCCTCATAACACTAGCCGTTCCCTGAAGGCCAATAACAATAATCGGAATCGGAAAGTGCAAAAGGGTATCCAATAACTTGGCGACGCTCCACGGTGCATTAAGGAATTCAGGAGAATGAATTCCACCTACACTGATTCCTAAATATTTATTGGCCAAGAACATCAAAATAAGCGCCATAAAAAAGCTTGGTGTAGACAGCCCTATAAATCCGATTGTAGAAAAAACATAATCCAATATGGAATACTGGTGCCTGGCTGAATAAATTCCCAACGGTATTGCTATGGCATAGGTAACTACAAGCGTTAAAAGGGACAATACGACCGTCAGTCCCAAATTATCCCAAATAAGTTGTGCAACAGGCTTTTGCCATTCGAAAGATCTGCCGAAATCGCCTTTCAGCATATTTTTTATCCAATAAAAATATTGGAGATACGTTGGCTTATCCAACCCATATTGTCTTCTGATACTGGCAATAACTTCATCACTGACTGCTTGCCCCAGTTGATTTTCCAGGTTGGATATATAAGCTGTTACATAGTCCCCTGGTGGAAGCTTTATAACAATAAACGAGAAAATTGATATGATGAATAGCATGACTATCATCAAAATAAATCTCTTAATTATATAATCACGCATATTATACCCCACTTTTTTATAAACTTCCAACTGGTTTGCTTTATAACACAAGCCTAATTTTGATGGGGGTTCTGGTCGAACCCCCATCAGGCTTGCTTTGTTGTATCTCAATATATTCGACTAGTATTTGAAATACCAAGTATCGCCTCTGTAGGGTTTCCAGAAGTTGTAGTCATAAGCGAATACACCTTCTGTAGGAGTATTACCTAACCTGTTGCTGATGATGATAACTCTCGGTGAAACAGTTACTCCAATAAACCAAAGATTCTTGACAACGGTCGTAAGGATTTCTTTACCCAATGCCATGTACTCATCAGAACCCGGTTTCAGGGTAGAGAATTTGATACATTTATTGTACAGATCTTTGATCTCTTCCGGCGGTTCAATACCTTCTGCTCCATTGGAGTTGAACCACTTTTTGTGCTCTACCTGGAATTCCATATCATTAAATGCATTACCAGGACGCAATCTGCCAAATGCTGACGATCTTAAATTAAATTCCTGAACACCGTCCATGGTCCATGCCTGCATGTCTCTTTCGCCGGTCTTACCTCTTTCAAGATAGTAGGTTCTTTCCTGCTGCTTAAGAGTAACCTTGATACCAATCTTATCCCAATATTCAACTGCCATTTCACATACAGGAACAAACTCTTCGATGGTCTCAAGAACGATGTTGAAGGGTTTTCCATTTGGCATAAGCCTTACGGTATGGTCTTGATTCCACACATAACCCAGTTCATCAAGCAATGCATTCGCCTTGTCAGGGTCATATTCAGTCATATAGCTGCCCATCCAGTCCTCATAGAAACTGGTGGTATCAGGAGGAAGTGCCTGACGTACTGTTGCTTTTCCATAGTACAATGTATTGTTAATCTCCTCACGATTCAACGCAAGAGACATGGCTTCACGGAATTTCACTTCATTAAATATCTGATTCAGAACGGGATCCTTATGATTGATATTAAAAGTGAATGTGCAGTCTGCACCACGGGTATTACCAAAGAGGTAAACTGTATAATCACCCTTTTGCTCGTTCTCTTTATACAATGTGTAGTCACTTACAGGAAGCGGATTCTCACCTGCAGCATGAAGTTCACCGCTGATCAGCTTCATGGTTCTTACCTCAGCATCCTTAACGATAACTGCTACCTGCTGGTCGATATAAGGAAGCTGGTTGCCATATTGGTCAACTACATAATAATAGGGGTTACGGTCGAAATATTTGTTACCCTGCTCATCAATTTTGGTGAGGACCCAAGGTGTAATATCCGGTGCCTCGGTATCCATTGCTGACTGTGAATTGTCGGCATGGTACTGGAAGCACTGGAACCAGTTTTCAAATCCCTCTTCCTTAGCAAGATCATTTGCTTTATCATTATACTTGATATGCCACTTGGAAAGGTAGTGTTTCGGTGCAAACATCTGTCTGACGAGACCATTGTTTGATCTTGCCATAACAATTTCAAAAGAGGGGTTACCTTGTGAGAAGGTCATCTTGACTGTATAGTCGTCAATCTTCTCCATTTTCAGGAATTCCCCGCCAGACTGATATTCTGCCTGGTTGGTAATATAAGTTTGAAGGTCTTTGTTAAGCAATACATCCTCATACCAGAATAAGAAGTCATCAGCAGTTAAAGGTTCGCCGTCAGACCACTTCATACCTTTTCTCAGATAGATGGTATAAGTGGTAAAATCGTCAGAAACAGTATAATCTTTGATAATGTTGGGTTTAAAGGTTTGAAGGTCAGCCTCAATTGTCAACAGCGCCTGATAGCGTAATGATTCTGTATCAGCCTGACCACTCTTTGGCCCGAATGCTGCACCTTTATATACGCCACCGTATTTACCCATTTCCTTAACTTCAACAACTGCTGGCTCTTCTGGCAATCTTTCATCTACCGGAGGAAGTTTCCCCTCTTTTACAAGAGCAGCTAGCTGTGGTGCTTCATTATATTTCCCGCCTGAGTTTGCCACAGGTTCGCCTGATTGCTGGCTTTGCGCATTATCGCTTGTTTTGACAGTACTGCTTGTGTTGTTTGTATGATTACTACCAGAACTACCACATGAAGTAAAAGCTAATAGCATTGCACAGATTAATAACAAGCTAATAACTCTTTTCATTTACGTTATCTCCCAATTTTTTACTTGCTTTCTCTATACCCTATGTAATCAAGATACGGTAAAGTCCAAAACACCTCCTTTTATCATATTTATGCTGATGAAATACTCATCTTACTGACAAACTTTATTGTTTTAAAGTTAACGTTTAAACTTTGACTTTATAATTTCATTAAGGAGGCTCTTTTAATAAAGCTTGGTGGAAGCGCAATCTTTTTATTTGTGATATACTCGTTTTTAATTATTTGATTCAAAAGAACAAGCAGCTCTCCAATGAGTAATTTCATGTCCAATGAGAAAGTGGAAAGCGAAGGTGAAACTTCACTGGCCAAATGGATATCGTCACACCCAATAATTGACACATCTTCAGGTATTCTACAGCCTCTTTCCTTTAGTTTCTGCATCAATCCGACAGCCATCCAGTCATTTGCAACAAAGATGGCAGTAGGAGGGGGTTGGACACGAGAACTTATTTCGTCAATAATTACATCTCCAATATCATAACCGCCTGACCAGTTCATCTTTCCGGTTAAAACCTTGCATGTCATTCCAAATTTATTAACACCACTAATAAATCCAATCTTTCTGTTCATAGCAGAAGCATACTTTTCCGGGCCAGCAACATGAATGACATTTGAGTGGCCATATTCCTTTAAGACCTCGGCAGCTTTGTAACCAATCTTGTAGTGGTCAAAATAGATCTGGGTGAAGTTATCATTGTGTGGATAATGCTGGAATGCTATAATTGTCTTGTAAATTGACACCAGCCTATTTAGTAGTTCATCCTCCAGCAAACCAACAATTATCAGTGGTTCCTCCTGGCGAGTTTCTTTTATTTGCGTGATATCAAGTACTTGCAGCTTCAACGATTGTTTTGCAGCAAAATTCGTTATTTCCACAAGGAAACTATCGTAGAACGGGTCATTTATTTTGATGTCGGGAGAACACACAATGTGAAGTGTACGAATCTCTACTCTTGGCGTAATGTATGTTCCTGCCCCTTGCTTCTGTATTAAAAGTCCTTCATCAACAAGTTTTTTAATAGCCGATCTTACACTTGGCCTGCTTACTTTTAATTTCTCTGCCAGTTCCCTTTCCGAAGGGATTTTTATCATTTCATCGGACCGCATTCGTAAAATCTGTTCTCTTAACGTGTCGGTAATTTTTTCTCTCAATAAAGGAGCATTTAACATAAATACCTCGTCACATTTAGTTTACCATTTATTTATATTTTTATATATCATTTGTTTACTAATATATTACCAATATGTTTTTTTATAAGTCAATATTATTAAAATATTTTTCATATTAGCAGTAATTATTATTACTATTCCACATGGCATCCAAGGTATAATTGACCTATAACGAAGGAAGATAAGCGACCTACATCTAACCAATAGTTTACCATTAATATTTGATAAACTTTTATGAGAGATGACCATACAACAAGTTAATTATAAAATTTTATCGTTAAAGCAAATCAACTATATATTAAGAGGGCGAAATAAAAAAATAACCCCAAAAAAGGTTTTCACCGTTTTGGGGCTCTTTGTTCCCTTCACTTTTTCAGTTTATACTTAAATATTCCTTGGGGTCCTGGAGTTTACCATCTTTCAGTACTTCAAAATGCAGATGGGTAGGTTCAGCAATCTCGAAAACGGCTGTATTTCCAATGCTTCCTATGACATCGCCTTTCTTCACTTTCTGATTGGGGACTACCATATTTCCGTCAGCAAGATTGGCGTATATAGTTTTTAAGCCGTTACCGTGGTCCAGGATTACCAGGATTCCATACCTGGGGTCTTCCTTTATGGCGCTTACAACACCGTCAGCTACAGCCTTTACCGGCGTTCCGACGGGAGCTTCAATATCAATGCCGCTGTGAGTCCTCCATTCATCAAGGGTTTTTGAATAAAGCAATTTATCCATTGCAAAATCCAGGCTAATGCTTCCGAATACAGGAAGAGCAAAATTTTCATCAACAGGAGCTGCAGTTTCCATACTTAATGAAGAATCGTCCACAGCATCTTCTGTTTCCATGCTCCCATGCTCATCGTGTTCGGAATTCACCGGTTCATCTTCATTCGATACGCTATAATCCTTAATGGCAGCATTTTCAGTATTTATGGCGCTTTCACTTTCTTCAGGACCATTTGACGTGTCCTTATTAATTATTTGATCATCGTCCACCTGGATATCTTCCAGCGCATCTTCAGTATCTATATGGGAATCCTCCTGGTTTTCTTCATCAGTATCAAGGTCCTCCGAAAGAAGGTTTCCGGTTTCATCCACAGAATCATCACCTGTTTCTTCAGAAATATAGCCATCTCCCGGATACCTGATGCCGGATGACCTCTGATTTCCGGCGCTTATATAATATACAGTCAACCCTACTATTATCACGCAAATCACAAGAATAATATAAAAACCCTTGCTGTCCAGGAATTCTATTATTTTTGCTAATGTGGTTTTCTTATCCCCAAAATCATTTTTCATAAATATTCCACCTCCATATACTATTGTTGCCGCCTATGGAAACAATATACATGGACATGGAAATTTTTATTAATTCTTAATCCTGGAAAGACCGGTTCCCGTATAATAGTGTTTGAGGATTTCAGCATAACCGGCACCGTCTTTTGCCATGGCGTTGGCGCCCCACTGGCTCATTCCCACCCCGTGGCCATGACCGTAAATGGTTACCTGTATGGCGTTTTTCCCGGCAGGTTCTATATAGAAGTCCGCTGATCTTAATCCGAACAAGTTTCTGAACTCGGTGCCTTTTATTGAAACATTGCCGATAACCACTTCCTTTACGCTGCCACCCTCTGTCCTTCCCTCAATCCTTATGCTGTCCAGGATATCCTCTTCATTAATATTAAGCTGGGGATATGCTTTTTTTACTGTGTCAAAGAGTTTCTTCCTTTCAATAATGACAATGGATTTGTAGGAGGCATCAATTTCATCTCCGCTGCTTGGAACACTTTTCAGGTAAGGCACCGCTTCCCCTGCCCAAACTTCCTCCGCGTTTTCTGTCCGGCCGCCGCTGTTGGCATGAAATACAGGATTAATGATTTTCCCATCATATGTAACAACAATATTTTCCGTCTCTGATACCGCTTTTTTAATCTTATCCCAGTATTTTTCAGCCTTCTCTCCCCACTGGCTGAAAAGGGTGTCCTTGTCAGTCCATGCCTGGCAATGGGTGGAATCGGTGCAGATATGGGCATTATTATGACGTTCCGGATCCTCTTGGCCGTACAATATTTTATAATACGCGTAAGTGCGTGACGCAACAGCCTGCGCTTTCAGGGCTTCAAGCTCAAATTCCGCCGGCATTTCCGCAGCCACCACACCCAGCAGGTATTCTTCCAATGGCATTTCCTTTACAGTCTGATCTTCATGAAAAAAAACGTTTATGACCTTTTCCTTTACAGTTTCCTGCTGCTTACTGTTTCCGGTTTCTTCACGTTCATTTGCCTTGCCGACAGGTTTATCAATGTAGAATCCCTTTACAATAAATAATGGCAGCAATACTACCACTGCCAGCATTAATGCAACATACAGGGTAAGTTTTTTCATTCCGGGGACCTCACCTATGTAAGTTTTCTTTGCAACCAATAAATATATATGACAGGACAACGTAAAGTATACGGTAATTTTTCAGAACTTAACCTTCTATCCTTTCAATCCTTGCACCAAGGGAATTCAGCCTCACATCCAAATCCACATATCCCCTGTCTATATGTTCCACATCATCAATTTTGGTAATGCCTTCAGCCGCTATACCTGCAAGGACAAGGGCTGCCCCGGCCCTTAAATCGGTAGCCTTTACTTCCGTGCCCGTAAGCCTTCGCCCACCTTCAATAATGGCGCTTCTTCCCTCTATTTTGATTTCCGCACCCATCCTTTTAAGTTCTCCCACATGCATAAACCTGTTTTCAAATATTGTTTCAATCACCATGCTGGTACCGGTAGCCTGGCTCATAAGTGATGTCATCTGCGCCTGCATGTCGGTAGGGAATCCCGGATAGGGATGGGTCTTTATATCCACTGCCTTTAACTCCTTACCGGCTCTGACACGAATACTGGAAAGCTCCTCCGAAATTTCAACGCCCGCTTCCTTAAGTTTTGCGCATATAGGTTTAAGATGGTCAGGCACAACATTGTCAATTATTACGTCTCCACCGGTTATTGCTGCCGCCGTCATAAATGTGCCTGCCTCTATTCTGTCGGGGATAACGGAATGCCGAGCGCCTTTCAGTCTGTCCACGCCCACAATTTTTATGGTGTCCGTGCCTGCTCCCTTGATATCCGCTCCCATGGATATAAGGTATGTAGCCAGATCTACAACCTCTGGTTCAGAAGCCGCATTCTCTATAATCGTCTGGCCTTCAGCCAGAACAGCTGCCATGATAAGGTTTTCCGTGGCCCCTACGCTGGGAAAATCCAGGTATATGGTGTTTCCCTTAAGTCTCCCGTTTACTCTTGCATCAATATAACCGTTTCCTATTTCTATCTGGGCGCCCATGGCGGAAAAACCTTTAAGGTGTAAATCCACAGGCCGGCTTCCGATGGCGCAGCCGCCGGGCATTGATATATGGGCACTTCCCACCCTTGCCAGCAATGGGCCCATAACAAGAAAAGAAGCCCGCATTTTATTGACAAGTTCATAATGGGCTGAATTATTTTTAATAGAATCCACTTTTATATTAAGGATATTTTTTCCCCTGTTAAAACTTACGTCTGCTCCCAGGAAACTAATAAGCTCGCACATTATTTTTACATCGTTCAAATAAGGAATATCCTCTAAAATATTCTCACCTTCCGCCAAAAGCGACGCCGCCATCAGTGGAAGTACCGAATTTTTCGCACCGTTCACCTTTATCCTGCCATGCAGGGGTTCACCTTTCTTTATTATAAATTTTGCCATATGCCCCTCTCCTTATCCGAACAGCTTGAACCAGGCTGTATTTATGTCTGTATTGGAATTAAGCTAATATGTAACGTAAATATTTCTGTTCAGGCAAAGAGGGCCTTTAGCAACAATAAAAATCTCAGTCCGGAAATTTTTTACGGGTGTAATTTCGAACCAGGCAACAAATAATATTTAACAAAATTTTAAACATTGCTCTTAGGAATTTTTTCAAGTCAGGATACCCCCGGCATAAATTATGTTCTTGCACACTAAAATTATTACCTGGCCTGGTGGGCTGTATACGTAGAATATTTTAGCGGCAAAAGGGTTTAAAAAAAGAAAAAAGCGGCAAATGCCGCTTTTATTTTTCCATTTTCTGTATTCTTTTCAGTCCTCTGGAATGATTTTTAACGTTCTTTCAAAATTACTGCAACCTCCCGGCAAATGTTAAAACTTTCTCTAAGATGGCCGCAAATTCTCCCCTGGTTATAATGTCCTGAGGCCCTAATTCAGTGCTGTTGCGGGGGAGCACCAGTCCATTCCTGACAGCAAAATCAATTTTGTCAACAAGGCCAGGGCTGACTTTTCCAAAGTCTTTAAATACACTAGTTGAAGGAGAAGATGCCTTGATTTTTACGGCCTGTATCTTTTCATATATTCCTACTGCAATGGCTATAGCCTTCTCCCTTGTGCACGGTTCAGCGGCCCTGGAAACGTCGTCCGGAGATATTATACCGGCCCGCGATGCTGTAACCATGGGACTTCTTTCTGAACCAGCGCCTAAAATATCAAGGCTCAGGCTGACTGCGTCCAGCAAGGTCAGATTCTTTTCCGGATAAAACTTATCAGTTTGAACACTCTTTAATTCAAAGTTCAGAGCCAATGCGTCTATGGCAGCCCTGTACCGGCTTCCGGCTATATCCGTAAACCTGCTCCTTGTCCTGTCTATTAAGGCAGCTTTTCCGGGTGTTTTTAATTCAAAGAACACTTCTCCTTTTCCCGTTAACGGAGAATACTCAGCGTGGGCAGGCAGGATCGTCCATTCTGACCTGTCATTTGCCACTGCGCCCATGGTCACTCCGCTTTTGAATAAGTCTGGATTTAATTCGAACGAGAGCCCGATGGTACCGTCAAACTCGTTGATAACGTACTTTTTCCCACCAGGCAGCCCGGCTTTTATATAAAATTCAATAAGCTCCGTTTTAATAAGCATGCCTCTTTCAGGAGTCGGGTATTCCGCTCTGAGGATGTAATCTATTTCAAACTCAAGGTTTTCAATATAATTGCCCATAATGACATTCCCAAAGGAATCGGGCTTAATCCATATATTACATCCCGGCGCCTTCACGACCAGATTTTCCTTAAGGTCCGACAAGGCTTTCACCAAACGGCCGGATATTTTCAGTCTGATTGTCTTTGTTCCGGCAGGCGGATTTTTAAGATTCACTTCATAATCAACCGCCGTATCGGTGGCAGCCGCTTCAATAAAACGTGCCGCACCCATGCCGGTAATTCTGGCATTCCAGACACCATTCCGGGGAAACGGATCTATCTCTATCATTTCGCCGGAAGGTACTGTATCCACATCCTCATCGGAATCATACTCATCAGTGCTTCTGGCTGTTTTTACAGAAATACTGGCTGTTGGTTGCGATTCAAGGCCTTTTGCAGGATCGTAGGCATATAACCTTGCAAAATACCTGCAGTTTGAACGTAAGTTTTCCACCTTGAATTCGGACACATGTCCCACATTAAATCTTAAGGCACCCTTGTAATCTGCATTTTCTGAAATTTCCAATATATACTCAAGGCCTTCTTCCATAACCCATTCAAAGGTGAGGCTGTACGGTGTTACGGCATCATCGGTGTTTTTAAGGCCAAAGCCTTGAGGAGTTGCCGGTGGCTGAGGCTTCAGTGTCCTTACAGGATACGAGCTGCTCCATTCGGAAAGGGCCGTTTCCCCTTTTTCATTTACTGCCTCTGCCTGAATCCAGAAATAATACAAAGTATCGGGCAGAAGGCCGGTTATCCTGTAATAACTTTGATTCATCAACTCCTGTGAAGTCACCTTTACCGTATTTCCGGTAGCATTAACATTATCTTCGGTGGCATACTTGATATAATAGTTGCGGCCGGAAGTTATATTCCATCCCAGATCAACATATGTATCACCCGGTTCCCTGTAATTTATCTCGGGAACCACAGGTATTTCAATATGAGATGCAAGCTCGGGATTTGTGGTGACCAACAGGGGATCTGACGGTTCGGACATAAGGCCTTCCTTTACCCTGGAAGCCCGGACCCATATAATATATGTTGTATTGGGTGTAAGGCCTGAAACTATTATGTCGATATTATGTTTTTTCCCGTCGGGATTTTTACCTGCATCTTCATCAGGATCATTGGGGATGGCCGGGAATCCTGTCACTTTGTTTGCCGGAAAGGTAACAATGTCTTCCGGGTTCATCCCGCTTTCATATTTCACACAGCCTACATCTATGGTAACATCCCCGTCATAGGACACAATCCTGTACTCTGATCCTTCATAGGTACCTGTCTCCAGGGCGGGAATTATTCCGGGGTCCACTTCGTTCAGTTCCTGTGGATCTATATATTCCCACTGATTGGTTGAGCTGTCATAATACTCATACCACTTGTTTTTTAGTTGCACAACGACAGTGCTTTCCGAAATCATGTAATTTTCTTCAGGCAGCGGTCCCTGTTTAATTTTGAGGGGAGGACGGGCTGGGACCACCGGCCTGTCTATGGCACCTTCAGTTGGTGTGACAATTACCTTTACAGTAGGTTCAGAATAGTATGTAATATTTTGCAGGACTCCATCCACATAATCTATGAAATCCTTGCGTGCCACAATTCTGAAATAATACGTGGAGTTGGGTTTAAGCCCGCTTAATTCATACTTGTACCCCACAACTCTTGTTCCGTCCATAACAAAATTTCTTTCATTTACTTTCAGGGCAGATTCAATTTTCCTGCCTGCCGGTGGGTTATTAACATCAGAGGCGTTTTCAAGAAGCCATATGTCATAGGTTATATCTTCATCGATAAAGCCGGTTCCGGTTCTGGGAACACGCCATAGAATTACTGCACTGTCCGGCTTTAGCCTTTCTTCAAAGCTTATGATTACATCACCGAAGGAATTTCTTACCTCGTTCACAATTTCCGGCGCCGCCGGCTGTGATGGTATTTCGGATTCCTGCAAATATATGAAGTCCGATTCTATCTTTATCCCGGGATATAAATCCTCACCATTTTTCTTAACCTGTGCCCGGATGATGAAATAATAATTCACGTGAATTTGATCCAGGGTTAAAAAGAAAGTGGTATCAGAGGTAGCGGCCACATATTCCGGAAGGGTGCCTGAACCCTCAATTCCCCTGTAAATTTCATACTTGATCTCAATATTTTCATCACTTAACCCTGTAACCACAGGAGTCCAGTCCAGCCTCCAGATGGTTCCCATCTCGTTTTCAGCCATTTTTACAGTCCTGGCCAACAGACGGCTGCTTACGGCTACAGTCCTGGTTGATGGAGTCCATTTCAAGGAGCTGTCCAAAATATCAGGCTCTATTTTAATATAATAAACCCTGCCCGGACTTCGCACTGTGTAATTATATACCAGTTTGCCCGAGTCCTTGTCCACCTTGACCGGCTTGCCGTCGCCGATATCCTGGGAACTGATGTACAAGGGTGGAGTATTGCTAAAATCACTGCTTTCTGAAATATAAAGCCTGTAATTTATCCTGGAACCTGCATTCCAGACATCATCCCAGATAATGCTCACCTGGGACGGACCGTTTGGCTTTACATCAATTTCTATATCCGTCAGGAATTTTACAGTATTGGATGGAAGTGATTCCGGGCTGGTGTAGACCAGGCTGCCCTCCTCAGTATCCGTATAGTATGCCGTGACATAAGCATAGTAAACCGTTCCGGATTTTAGATGGTTAAGCCTTACGGAAGTCATATCTCCGGGCAGGTTTTCCCGGATCTTTACAACAGGTTTGACAGGTTGATAAGATTTAGGTATTTCCTGCAGGTAAATATTAATGTACTGGTTGTCTGCAACACTGGCAGGAACCGGTTTCCTCAGGGCATTCCACCTTAAATCCGCATAATAACCGTCAAATTCGTTATAACCAATCTGAGGCTGGGTATTGGGCGGGTTATTATATAAAGGGTATATTTCCAGTTTCTCAGGCTCAGGCTGGGCCGGATAACTTTGCCCGTATGTGGTGAATCCGGCAGAATGCAGTAAAAGTAAAAAAGATAATAAAACTGATATTGACGATGATAAAAGTTTCCTGTGCTTCATCAGTACTAAAACCCCCTATATCGATTCGCCCGCCAGTTCGAGAGCCTTTAGCATGGCAATAATTAACTCTTCCCTGGTCACAGTCTCTTTTGGTCTGTAATACCTGTCATAACCTTCCTGGACTATTCCTTTATCCAACATAAACATAACCGGTTTGAAATACCTGTTTTCAATACTGTCTGCATCCAGAATCCTGATACCGGTATTCACCTGCAGGGTATTCATATTTATGCCTGCCTTTGCACAGAACAGCTCCGCCAAAACTGCCGCCATCCTGTCACGGGTCAGGTATTCCACGGCAGAGGAAGGTTTTATCCACTTGTCAATACCCATTTGCACAGCCTTTTGTGCAGGTGTCATTCCCATATTTTTATATTCATAACCAGTCACTAATTCGTAGAGCAATACCATTTCCACCGTTGTTACTTTACTCTGTGAAAAGGCGCTGCTGCTTAGGTTGCTGAAAACCTTGGACAAGTCATACCTGGCGCTTAGCCGCATTACAGCCTTTCCATACTCTCCTTCAAGCCTTCCCGCCAATTCTTCGGTTTTTGCAGCAATATATCTGCCAGGCTTTACTGTATCAATGTTCAGTGTATTATCATTTATTGTATGTACCAGGGATGTCGTCCATTTCTTATCGCCGGCAAACAAGGCATAAGGTTTAATAATCTCACCCCTGTTTTTTAAAAACCGTACCGATACCGAATTATCGAAGGTCTTGACGGTTATGGTTGCTTTATCAATGATCAAATTGTTAATCAGTGAATTTATATAAACCGAAAGTTCTGTTTTAAGAAGTTCAATGGTACTTTCAAGATACCTGTCCCATACTGAACTTCCGGGCTTTATGTTCAAATTCAACAAGTATTCCAGTTTCTCGCTTACCAGCCCTGTTTCTTCATTATATAGTTCATTATGTATCAGTTTCTCCAAATTGCCGATGCCTTCACTTATACCGGACACTGACACTTCAATACCGGCAGCGGCAGAGACTTTGCCTGCTTCTGCAGGGAGAATCACACTGTCAGGTATCTCTGTATCAAGCTTTAAGACGATGTAAATATCCCTTGTATATTTATGGTCCCCGGCCTGCTTTACAGCTTCATTTTTCCCTGTTATCCAACCGGGGCGGAAAATGAATTCCGCACCATCAATTTTTATAACCAGGCTTTGACGGTTTTTGTCCAGTTCATACGCCGCATCCAGGGGCACATAAAGCATGAACTCCTCTGGTCCGCCGCTAAGTATGGCCAGGTCAATGATATATGAAGCAGATACAGAGTTTTTAATGTCATTAATTAACCTGTCCCTCTTGAAAAGAATCTTGCAAACCTCCGTGTAATTCCTGTCAACAAGCCAGTAGGGTTCACTTTCAAGGGACTTAATTCTGTCCAGGAATATTACTTCCTTTTCAAGGTTGTCTTCTTTTTCGTCATAATCCTCCTGGTCAAAATTTGTCCTACATTGTACCGGATTTGTATATTTTGAGAAAGTATCAGGGTCTCTCTTTACAGCCCTCACCCTGACGTAATATTTTGTGTTCGGCATAAGCGGCGTTCCGTTGCAGGATTTTACCAGGGCATATATTTCATACTTGTCCGAAGCGGATGTGCGCATGCTTTTTTCCATGTATATCTCAAAATCTCCGCTATCAAGCAGAATATAGTCGTCATCCCTTTCTGTCCTTATGGAGACCTGGTATTCGTATGAGCTGCTACCAACCCACTTGACTTCGATTTCTTTTTTGCCATTGCGGGTTTTCACATTATCCAGACTGTGAACCAGGCTATTGTCAAAATAAGTATAAACCCTTATATCATAAGGAGTATCTTCCTTAAGATTAAATATGCGGACATAGTAACGGCTGCCGGACTTTACTACAGAACACTGGGATCTGTTGAGGTCAGTAAAGCCTCCCTTGTTATGTTCCCTGACTGAAATCCTGAAATTGGCAGCATCCATGTAAGGGTTGCCGTATATAAAGCTGAACCCTATCTGGTAATCGTTTACAGCCTCCAGGAATTCCGGCATGTCTATAAGCTTAGTCGTTACAGGAATGGTTACCCATATGCTTTCATTATTGCTGTCAACGGCTTTTATACTGAAATAGTAAAGCCTGTTGGGGTGCAGCCATCCGTCAAGAGTAAGGTAAAGCTTTCCCTCTGCAGGGTTATATTCAAAAAATCCCTGGGACAGGTCTTTATCCGGATCCAGTATAAATACGCCATCGTTTCCGTCTGAATCCTTGCTGCCATAATAGCTGACAAAGCTTTGATAAACCGGGTCGTCAGAAATAATGCCTATATCCGTTTCAGGGTCTAGTGGTATGCCTGCGGCAATAATCCTGTACTTTACGCCGTTTTCCAGCCTGGACCAGGAAAACTCCGCCCTTGTGCCGGTAAGTTTCAAATTGCCCTGTTCGTCTTTCGCAACTGAAAAATCAGTGGGTGCAAGGGGTCTTCTTGGACCATCGTCCGGATCCTTTATCCCGGTTCTTAATGTGGTTACAGCCAGCAGGGAAGTTGGCAGCGACTCCAGGTCTTTATCCTCATTTACCATGGAAAATCTTGTTCTGATAAGGAAGTAGTAAACGGTGTTGGGACGGATACTCTCTCCAAAAGCCGTGTACGCACGGCTTCCTGGCATAAAATCCCTGACAGTGGCCGTGATGTATAGCCTGTCCTGGCCGGATATTATGTCAAATATTCCGCCGTCTGTATCTTCCGTGCTGCCGATTTTTATAAAAGACCCAGGGGATGTACGTGTGCTCATATACAAGTCATAGTATACATTGTCATCCGCATGGGGAGCTGATGTGTATAAATCCCAGTTAATGTGGTTTTTGCCGGGTCCTTCAAACTGCAGCCTGATAATATTTTTGCCTTCTCTGTCAATGGTATTTTCATAGACTTTGAAATTGTTCGCCAGCGGCACATCCTGCTGAATCTGCGGCAGCGTGGTAAAGCTTATGGTTAAGGAGTAATCAGATATTACCTGGGGATCTGTGCTGCCACGGTTAATACTATCCGTTGTATACATCCTGATATAATACACGGTGTTTGGTATCAGAAAATCGGGATATCCTTCACTGTTGGGGATTTCATGCGAAGTACCGTTCTCATCTTCCCAGGTGAAAAGGTCCATTCCGTTAATTGTCCATCTCAGCCTGTTTTCCACAACCTGTATATTGGGCGAGGCAGCGCTTATATACTTCGCAAGGCGGTACTTGAGCGGGTATGAGCCCAGGAAAGTGTCACCGGCATAAAGGCTTGCCTCATTGCCGGAACTAAACTGGTTTGTATTCATTAATACATGAAAATACAGGTTGTTTTTAACACTTTCCCAGTTCTCAGGCTTTTCCCATTCCAGGATTATATCCGTACTTTTTATATCCATGGCTTGTCCTGTTTCAGGATTTATCACAGTTCCGGAACGCAGTTTTCTTCCCGCCACAGCCAGGTCTCTCGGAACTGGAGGACGCGTGGTATCTTCCTTGAGCATATAAGCCATTACGGGAGATTCAAGCCTGTCCAGGCGGGAATCAGTTTTGGCCACGATTTTATAGAAAAACTCATTATTGGGGCTTACTCCTGAAATTACGGATATGGCATAGTTACCGCCGAAGTATGTATCGTCCAGCACTTTCAGGACAGTCCATTCACCCTTAATAGTGGAATCATCGGTACTTTGAACCTGGTAATATAGCTTGGGCAGGTCCAGGCTTCCCTGGTTGATTTTGTAAATTTTAACATATATATTGTTCATGTTGTCCTTGGTCAGCTGGAATCGTATGGGTGTGTAGGCATAGGCAAAAGGCCCTGACAACTTGCTGCCGTTATGGTCATCCGGGGCACCTACGGTTAAAGCATTGACAGGCTTGTCCTGGGCATCAAGGAACACCGGTTTAATGTTCATATAATATACAGTGCCCGGAACTACGTCAGGGTGTATTAACTGGTATTCATTTTCCTGTTGAGGAACCGGGGATTCAAAATCCTTTCTGCCCCTTAAGTCAAAAGCCAAATATCCGTTACTATCCTTAGCCTTAACTTTTGCAGTATTACCATAACCGGAAACTTCGGCACTATAGCCAGACCCGTTTTTTACAACCGAAACGGAGGATTGGGCAGATCCACTGTCCAGCCTTGCTATGTCCGTCGATATATTGATCCTGAAATTTAGCGCCTTTAAGGTTCTTCCGTCATTATAAATGCCGTTGATCCTCTGTTCCATGTATGGCAAGGCATCATCCGCATATACGAAAGATGAGCCATTATATACCCTGGGCATGATCCATCTCATGTTAAAACCTGGTGTAATACCTGTTTCAAATCCGCCCCCTGCAACCTGGTAACGTTCCTGGGGCAGTACATCTGCGTAAAACGTAATCCTGGGGAGAAAAAACAGCAAACCTTTGCCGATTTCATTGCCACCGGCATCTTCACCGTCGAAAATCCGTATTTCTATGTCATAGATAATATCATCAGTCAGGCCGTCAATGGTGACCCTGTTTTCCGCCTGATTTTTCACAAAACTTTGAATGACGGGATTTCCATTTATGTCAGGATAGTGGTACTGAACCGATACTGAAGCCGTACCGGGGAGGGCATTCCAGTACAGCACCAGTTTGCCGCTTTTGTAGCTCTCCACGTAAAGCTCCACGGGATAACTTGCGGCAAACACATTAAGTATCGGTGTACAGACTGTTAAAACCATAATCATAATGAACATTAGTGCTATTTTTCTATGAGAAGTTTTCATCATTGCCTCCGGAATCACAAGTAGTAATACAAACATTATCCATTATACATATCGGCTTTTTCTCCATATCTTTTAACTCACTATGTCAAAGGGAGAAAGCAAGTTAGTTCCCTCGACGGACAGACAATTAACCGGAATAAACACATCCGGATATCAGTATGATTTTTCACAATTTGAGAAGAATATGTCTTGGAATATTTATGCGGGAGGAAAGGATTACAATGAAGCAAAAATCCATATTAAAGCCAAGTTTTAATACGCCTCCTGAATCCTACTGGACCGCATCTGTTCAACCGCCGGAATACCCACAGCTCGAGGGGGATATTATAACAGATGTAGCCATAGTAGGAGGCGGAATAGCAGGAATAACCACTGCATTGCTGCTAAAGCGTGCAGGCGTAAAAGTTGTGGTGCTCGAAGCCAATATAATAGGTCATGGCACAACAGGATATTCCACGGCAAAAATTACTTCTCAACACGGATTGGTATATAAATATCTTGTAGACAAGTTTGGCTTTGATAAGGCCAAGCTTTATGCTGATGCCATGCAGGATGCGGTAAAATTTATAGGTAGCATGGTACACGAAATGAATATTGACTGCGGCTACATGGAAGTGCCGTCTTTTGTATATACCCAGTTGGAGTCATTCATTAAAATAATGGAACAGGAAGCAGATGCAGCAATTCAGCTTAAGCTTCCTGCATCATATGTGGCAGATCCCGGTCTGCCATTTAACACAAAATGTGCTGTCCGCTTTGACGGTCAGGCCCAGTTTCATCCGTTAAAGTACCTTTACAGGCTGGCACAGGAAATACCGGGTAATGGATGCCACATATTTCAAAACTCCAGGGTTCTGCATCTTGACGAAGAAAATCTCATTCTGAGTACAGAGAACGGCACTGTAAAAGCTTCTGCCATTGTCATTGCCACACGCTATCCTTTTTATGACAAGCCCAACCTGTATTTTACCAGGATGACCCAAAGCCGGTCTTATCTTATGGCGGTTCGTGCAGCCGAAAATTTCCCTGATGGTATGTTTATAAGCGCTGAAGACCCTGTCCGTACTTTCCGTACCCATTATGACGGCAGCAGCAAGATTATAATAATGGGTGGCACCGGCCACGATACAGGCCAGGGAGATAATACATATTTATATTATGAAGATATCAGGAACTACGCAAAAAAGGTTCTTACCGTTACATCCATTGATTACCAATGGTCTTCCCAGGACGCCATTACAGTCGACAGCGTTCCGTATATAGGACCAATATCTGAAGGCATGAAAAATGTTTATGTTGCCACAGGATTTAAAAAATGGGGCATAACCTCCGGCACCTTATCCGGGATGATAATAAGCGATCTGATAACCAGAGGTGAGAATAAGTACTCTGATATGTTTTCACCACAGCGCATTAACATTGCTGCTTCTGCAACGGATTTTTTAAAGAACAATGTAAGGGTGGCAAAAGACTTCATATTCGGCAGGCTGGACTCGCCGGATGAGAGAATTGAAGATATAAAGCCAGGCACAGGTAAAATAATAACTTATGACAAGAAAAAACTGGCCGTTTACAAAGACGAGAACAATAAGATTTATGCCCTGGATCCTTATTGTACCCACCTGGGCTGCGAACTTGTCTGGAACGAGGCTGAAAAGTCATGGGATTGTCCGTGCCATGGCTCCAGGTTTTCCTACAACGGGCAGGTATTGGACACTCCTGCATCCAAACCGCTGCCAATAATTGAGCTGGATGACTAAATCAGACAGTACACAAAAATCTGTCACGGGGACGGGTGCCGTCCCCGTGACAGATATGTCATAGCCGTGTCTTAATTAGGGGTTCGAGGGTGGAGTATTGGTATACTGGTTTATCTCAACCAGGTCGCCGGCAGTCAGGCTATCTGCACCCGTAAATTGGAAGACTACCCCCGGGGAAAAGATAATTTTCACAAGGAAATGGGTAAAACATGAATGAAAAACGGCACAATAAAGCGGCAGGTTTTAAGTTCCTGCCGCCTGTTATTTTGCCGTTCTTATAGTTATGTTTTTGAAAACTTGATATAAGTACTCACTGTTCCATCTGTTTCCCTAAAAATCCAGCTGCTGTTTGTGCTAACTTTGCTTCAACCTCACCCATGGTTACACCGGAATCGGTGGACAGGAATATAACTGCTCCTATGGGGTCACCTTCAGAAATAATGGGCGAAATCACCTGGGCAGTATAGTTGGCCCCATCCCCTGAAACAACCTGTATCGGTTTATCTTCAGGCGATTTTACCACCAGAGTGGTTTTTTCCTCCATTATCCTTTCAAGGTCCGGACTTATGGATTTGTCCAGAAAATCTTTCTTTGAAGCTCCCGACACAGCAATTATCGAATCTCTGTCCGCGATACAGGTAATATGGCCGCTGGCTTTATTCAAAGACTCAGCATATTGGCTTGCGAACTCACTAAGCTCACCTATTGGAGAATACTTTTTCAATATCACTTCGCCTTCTTTATCAGTAAATATCTCCAAAGGATCACCTTCTCTTATCCGAAGAGTCCTTCTAATCTCCTTGGGAATAACAATCCTGCCAAGATCATCTATTCTCCTGACTATACCGGTTGCCTTCAATTTACTTACCTCCTTGCTGTATTTTTGATTTCAGGAATATTATTATTTTTTTCAAGGATTTTTATACATTAGTACCTGAAGCATACTTAAATTGAAGGATTCAAAATAACCGGTACAATCTTCATTAATTGTATGGACTCATACGACTTTTACTGTATAGATTCATACACCTTGTCATTCGTCTTCAAGGCATATTCCGGTGACTGCTGCCAGTTGTTCACCATCTCGTCGTATTTCTTGTTCTTCAACAGGTTGATTACTTTATCTCTCAACTCTTCAAGGGATTCCTTTTTTTCCTCAAGCTTCATGACATGATAGCCCAAATTGGTCTTTATTACACCTGTATCTCCCGGGTTATGTGAAAAAGACCAGTCCTCAAATTCCTGAACCATGTATCCTCTGCTGAACGTGTATATTCCGCCGTTATCCCTTGAACCCGGATCGTCGGAATATTCCTTGGCCAGTTGGGCGAAATCCTCACCGTTATTTATCCTGGTGAGCAGGTCATAGGCCTTGTCTTCCTGGGCCTTGGCCTCTTCCTCTGTGGCACCCTCTCTCACATACAGCAATATATGCCTTACCGTTACTTCATCAATATATCTCTTGTTTTCGTCATAGTACTTCTGTATTTCTTCCTCAGTCAGCTCCATTTCATCCTTGCTTTGCTTTTGCAGCTTGCTTATGAGAGAATAGCCTTTGAGTATATCCCTCATGCTCTTGTAATCAACACCAGTCTGTTCTATAAAATACCTGTTTATATCATTGGTGCTTGTATACCCCTGAGGTATGCTGCTTTCAAGGCTTGCGTCTATGATTCTTTTTTCTTCTTCAGTAAGTTCAATGTTTTTTCTTTTGGCCTCCAGTATCTGAATCTTAAACTGCCTTGCGTTTTCCAGAGCCCTTTTCCGTGCTATATCAATGGGGTATTCTCCGTTAATTTTTGTGTTCCAGAATGTTTCCGCATCCAGGTTCTCATCGTTGCCAAGGGACAGCATATAATCTTTTTCCTGTTTGAGAAAGAATTTGAACTCATCCACTGTTATGCCCACTCCGCCGACTTTGGCAACATAACTCCTGCTTTGCGTAACCACAATTATTAGAGCACATGCAATAACAAACAGAATAATAAAACCTATAATTCCGTATTTAAGAATTTTAAGTCTTTTAACTTCATCATTTAATTTTTCTTCCCTAGCCAAGAGTATCCTCCCCGTTAAAACAGAATAAATTTCAATATAAACATAAGTTTATATTATTAATTATACTTAATTGGCTATACTACTTCAAAGCTTTTGATATCCTGTAACAGAATCTTAATACTGTCCAACAGGTTTTCCCTTTTGGTATTACCGGTCTTGTATAACAAATAGGGATTCTTGCTGGCGTTAAACAAAATCTGTCCCCTGTATTTATTAATTATGCCACTTATTGCGCCAAACAACCAGTTTGGTATTTCCCTGAACTGCAGTATTATTCCGCCGTCTTTTTCAGCAACGGATGAAAGGCCTATATCTGCCGCAAGAGCCTTGATACCGGCAATTTTGATCAAATTGTCCACCGGCGGCGGTATGTCGCCAAACCTGTCAATAAGCTCATCTCTTATTTCCATGACATCGTCATCGTTTTCTATGGAAGCAATCTTCTTGTACATCTCAATTTTCAGGATTTCGGATTCAATATAGTCATCCCCGATATAGGCGTCAACATTAATATCGATACTTATTTCCTGCTGTTTTTCCTGTTTTGTTATTCCCTTAAGTTCCTTCACTGCCTGGTCAAGAAGCCTGCAGTACATGTCATATCCCACTGAAGCTATATGTCCATGCTGTTGCGGGCCCAGAATATTTCCCGCTCCTCTTATCTCGAGGTCCCTCATAGCAATTTTAAAACCTGAGCCGAACTCGGTAAACTCCCTTATTGCCTTAAGCCTTTTTTCGGCCTCTTCCGTAAGCACCTTGTCCTTCTTATATGTTATATAGGCGTATGCAAGCCTGTTGGAACGCCCCACCCTTCCCCGAAGCTGGTATAGCTGCGCAAGTCCCATTTTATCCGCATCCTCAACAATAATGGTATTGACATTGGGCATATCCAGCCCGGATTCAATAATGGTGGTGCAAACCAGAACATCGTATTCCCCGTTCATGAAATCCATCATGACTTTTTCCAGGTGAGTTTCATTCATCTGGCCATGGGCAACCGCAACCCTTATACCGGGTATAAGGTTTGCAATCCTGGTAGCCCTCAGCTCAATAGCCCGCACCCGGTTATACAGATAAAACACCTGGCCTTTTCTCGCAATTTCTCTTAATATGGCATCCCTTATTACCTCTTCGTCATACTCCATGACATATGTCTGGACCGGATACCTTTCCTCCGGGGGATTTTCAATTACGCTTATATCCCTTATGCCGATAAGAGACATATGCAGCGTCCTGGGTATAGGGGTTGCCGTAAGTGTCAGCACATCAATATTGGGGCTTAGGTTTTTTATCTTCTCTTTATGCTCAACGCCAAAACGCTGTTCTTCATCCACCACCAGTAGGGCCAGATCTTTGAATTTGACATCCTTCTGAAGTATGCGGTGGGTACCGATCAACACGTCAATATTACCATTTCTTACATCCTTAAGAATTTGTTTCTGTTCCGCCCTGCTTCTGAATCTGCTGAGCACCTCTACTCTTACAGGGAAATCTTCCATCCTCTTTTTAAAGGTGTTGTAATGCTGCTGAGCCAGCACAGTTGTGGGGCACAGGTACGCCACCTGCTTTCCGTCCATTACCGCCTTGAATACAGCCCTGAGTGCCACCTCTGTTTTCCCGTAGCCTACATCTCCGCATAACAACCTGTCCACCGGCCTGTCTGATTCCATATCCCTCTTTATTTCTTCAATGCACCGTAACTGGTCTTCCGTCTCTTCATACGGAAACATATCCTCAAACTGTTTCTGCCATACAGTGTCAGGCGAAAAAGCATATCCCTTCAATGCCTGGCGTTTCGCGTAAAGCTGGATAAGTTCCTGGGCAAGCTCTTTCAGGGATTCCTTGACCTTATTCTTTGTCCTGCTCCAGTCACTGCCTCCAAGCCTGCTGAGTTTCGGTGCCTTGCCCTCTGTGCCCACGTATTTCTGTATAAGGTCCATCTGGTCAGTGGGAATATAAAGGAAATCTCCACCTAAGTAGCTAATTTTTATATAATCCCGCTTCACATTATCCACTACAAGTTTTTCAATTCCCACATATTTGCCTATACCATGGGTTTGATGAACCACATAGTCGCCGGGGGTAAGCTCAGTGAACAAATCTATTTTTGCAGTCTTTTTTGACGTTCTTATCCTGGCGGTCTTCCTTGCCGCTCTTCCAAGGAGGCTGTCGCTTATCACCACAAGGCCCGGGGAAGTGTATTCAAAGCCCCTGTGCAGTGCCCCTTCCGTGACAACTACCAGGCCCGGCGCCATTTTATATTCCTTTCCGGCAACATAAACCGCTTCAATATCATAGGAACGTAAATTTTCAACAAGCCTTTGTCCCCTGGCCTCGCTGCCTGCCAGTATTATCACATATTTATTGCCGGCTTTCCAAATCCTTACATCCTCAACAAGCAAATTGAAATGGCCTTCATATGAACCCAGTGTTTTCCCGGTAATGCTGTACCTTTTTCCGCCGGTATGACTTCCCTGGGAGGAGAGAACGTTTAAGGCAACCGTACATTTTTTCTCAAGCCTTTTTTGCAGCATGTCATAATTAAACTGGTTTTCAATGCCTCCAGGCAGAAGGTATCCCCTTTGCATCAAATCCTTGCACTGCTCATAGTACTCCAGAAGCATGTTCTCGATTCTTTGCCTTTGTCTTACCGGTTCGTCCAGGAACACGATTACGTCGCCGGTGATATAGTCATCAATAGTTACAGGGGATTCAACCACATACGGCACATACCTGTCAATTCCCGGAAAGTTGATATTATTGCGAATGCGTTCAATATCATGGTTTACACGTTCACTTACAGATTTTAAGACAGATGAGTTTTCTTTCTTCAGATTGTCCCTGTATGCCTTGAGGTCTGCCATTATCCTCCCGATAATTATCTCAGTTTCTTCCCCGGCATAAATAATATCTCTGGCAGGAAATATCCTGACCTTTTGCACCCGGTCAACGGACCTCTGGGTGTCAGGATCAAAACTTCTTACAGAATCTATCTCATCACCGAAAAGTTCTATCCTGACAGGATACGCCAGGTTTACCGGGAAAATATCAATAATTCCTCCCCTTACAGAAAACTGGCCTTTCCCTTCTACCTCCGGCACCCTTTCATAACCCATGGATACCAGTTTTGACTGCAAATGCGGCAAGTCAACTGTTGAACTTTCGTCAATGGTGATTTCAAAGCTTCTGAATACAACGGAAGGGATCATTTTAAAGGCAAGGGCTTCTATTGAAGTAACAACAAACTCAAAATTCCCGTCCAAAATCCTGCCTAAGGTATTTATTCTCTGATAAATGGTGTCATTGCTCCGTGCTTCCACATCATGCAACAAAATCTCTCTGGGGGGAAAATAAAGCGCATTGTCCTCCCCAAGAAAGAAAGACGCGTCTTCATAAACTCTCCTTGCCTGCATGTCATTATATGTGACGAAAAGCGCTTTCCTGTCAAGGTGGGTGGATAATGCGCATGACAAATGGACCTTCTGAGAATCAGAGGGTCCCGTCACACTTACAGGAGAAAATTCCTTTAAGTCCTGCAATATTCTTTTATATTCTTCCATTTCCAATAGAAGATCGTTGAAAATATTCATCCTAAGCTCCGGCATTTACCGTTCTCACTTACCATTGTACACATTCATGCTTTTATCTATGCCATCGGAAATTATACTTAAGGCTGCCAAAGCCGCTCTTTCTACAGCATCCGCCATTATTCTCTTTTCATCATCCGAAAATTTCCCCAGAACAAAATTTACCAAATCCCATTCTTCAGGTGGTTTTCCAACCCCGATCCGTATTCTCGGAAAATCTTCAGACTGCAAATGATATATGACAGATTTCATACCGTTATGGCTGCCTGCGCTTCCCTTTTTCCTTATCCTTAAAGCACCGGCGGGAATATCAATGTCATCATATATCAGTATAAGATTACTCAGGGGAATCTTGTACCATTCCACTGCATCTCTTATGCTTTCGCCGCTTAAGTTCATAAAGGTTTGCGGCTTCAGCAGGACCACCCTTTTTCCGGTATGGGTTCCGTCTCCGTAAACAGCCTTAAATTTTATCTTATTGACCTTAATATTCAATTTTTGCGCAATCAGATCCACAGCCATGAAGCCTGCATTATGCCGGGTTTCCTCGTATTTTTTCCCCGGGTTCCCCAGCCCGGCTATTATATATAAATCTTCCAAGGCAAACACTCCGTTTAATCGGTTGAAGGTTCATTCTGCTGCGTAAACAATGTGCTTATGGACATATCTCCATAGATTCTTTCAATAGCCTCTGCAAAAAGGTCTGCCACTGACAATACGGTAATCTTGTCCAGTCTTTTTTCCTGCGGTTGCGGAATAGTGTTCAGTATAACCAGTTCGGTTATGATGTCTCCTTTTATTCTCTCAATGGCTGGTCCTGATAATACACCGTGGGTGCAACATGCGTAGATTTCAGCAGCCCCTATATCTTTAAGAGCCTGGGCGCCACTTATCATGGTTCCTGCTGTGTCAATAAGGTCATCAAACAATATACACTTTTTGCCCTTTACATCGCCGATTACGTTCATTACTTCGCATACATTGGCCTTTGGCCGCCTTTTGTCGATGATGGCAATGGGAATTTCCAGGCGCTGGGCGAATTTTCGGGCCCGGCTTACACTGCCAACATCCGGCGAAACGGCCACCAGGTCACTGTGGTCCCCGAATTTTTTACTGAAATAATCAGCAAGAATAGGCACTCCCAACAGATGGTCCACAGGAATATCAAAAAATCCCTGTAACTGGGGCGCATGAAGGTCCATTGTCAAAACCCGGTCTGCCCCAGCTGTGGTAATCAGGTTTGCCACCAGTTTCGCGGAAATCGGGTCTCTGGCTTTTGCCTTCCTGTCCTGCCTTGCATAGCCAAAATAAGGTATTACGGCGGTTATTCTTCCGGCAGAAGCCCTCTTTAAGGCGTCTATCATAATCAGTAGTTCCACAAGGTTTTCGTTTACCGGAGGGCAGGTAGACTGAATAATGAAAACATCTGAGCCTCTTACTACTTCTCCAATGTTCACTTCGATTTCGCCGTCGCTGAATCTGCCGACGGTCGCCTTCCCAAGAGGAAGCCCTACAGCTTTTGCAATTTCCTCAGCCAATTCCCTGTGGGAACTACCGGCGAAAATCTTTATGTCCTTACCGTGCAAGTTCATTTTTAAATCCTCCTGTTATCTCCTTTGCATACCTCTTTTTATTACCCAACCTTCCTTATTGACTTGTCTTTCTCTTGCTATGGCCAGTGCATGCTCCGGCACTTCTTCCGTAATGGTGGATCCAGCTGCTATGTATGAATCGTTGCCCACCGTTACAGGCGCAACAAGGTTGGTATTGCATCCAATAAAGGCATTATCGCCTACTATTGTCTTATGCTTCTGTTTTCCGTCATAATTTACAAAAACCACACCGCAGCCAATGTTGACATTCTTCCCGACTTTGGCATCGCCCACATAGGTAAGGTGTGAAATCTTGGTCTTATCGCCTATATCTGCTTTTTTAAGTTCCACAAAATCTCCTATCTTCACATTACATCCCACAACGCTTCCCGGCCTTATATATGCGAAGGGTCCTACCTTGGTGCCGTCGCCTATACTGCTTTCTAACACAATGGAATTATTAACCTCCACATTATTGCCTATAACGGAAGATACTATCCTGCTGTTGGGACCAATTATGCAATCCTCGCCTATCTTTGTTCCTGCCTCAAGTATTACACCGGGGTAAATAAGTGTATCTATGCCAATTTCCACATCTGCATTTATGTAAGTGGAAGCAGGGTCAATCAATGTAACGCCTGATTTCATTAAGTTTTCATTTATTCTCTTTCTGATGGCTTCAGAAGCCTGATAAAGCTGCAGCCTGTCGTTCACTCCCAGAATTTCGCTGCCGTCTTTTACCTTGAGGGCGCCAACACTCTTGCCTTCTCTTATAAGTATCTCAATGGAATCCGTCAGGTAATACTCTCCCTGGTCATTGTGGTTATCGATCCTTTCCAGGCACATAAGGAGGTCATCGGTGTTAAAACAGATCATGCCTGAATTTATTTCTTTTATGGCCTTTTCCTGTAATGTGGCGTCTCTTTCCTCAACTATTTTGCATACATTACCGTCAGCATCCCTTACAATTCTTCCGTATCCAAAAGGTTCATCAAATTCGGCGGTGATTATCGTTGCAGAGAAGTTATTCTCTATATGATAGTCCAGGGCGGCTTTGATTGTTTCTGAAGTTACAAGAGGTGTGTCACCATATAAGACAATAACATATCCTTTCATGGAATTCAGTATATCTCTGGCCTGCATTACCGCATGGGCCGTGCCGAGTTGTTTTTCCTGCACAACAAACTTAATGTCATTTCCGAGTATTTCCCTTATCTGCTGGGATTGGCTACCAACAACAGCTGCAAAGTCCTTTATACCGGCCCCGGCAGCAGCATCATATACCCACTTTATCATGGGTTTTCCGCAAATCTCATGGGTAACCTTGCTTTTCCTGGATTTCATCCTTTTTCCTTCGCCTGCAGCCAGAATTAATGCAAGGGTGTCAGCCATAGCTAAACCTCCTTTAATGTATTTTTAGCCAAAAATATCATTGTCCAAACAAACAGTTATTATGATGTTAAATATCTATACCTGTACGTCCTGTGTACAATGTATACTTGGCAATCTACATTCTCTCATTTTTTATGATTATTTTCAATATGAAATAGAGGGGGAAAAATGCAGAAAAATATGTCATTATGAATAATGACATAGGTAAGATTATCTAATGTGTTGACAGACATATCAGGGCTTATAAGCCGTATTTGGCTAAGAAAAAACTTCTGTCCTCCATTGCGTATCTCAAATCAGATAAGAATTATACACCACTTTCTGCAACCATATTCTCAACTTCTGTTGAGTCATACTTTGCAAGAACTGCAGTTTGAATTTTTTCTCTTGTGGCAGAGTTAATGGGGTGCGCAATGTCTTTAAATTCGCCATCCGGTGTCTTGCGGCTGGGCATGGCTATAAACAACCCATTCTGGCTTTCAATGACTTTGATATCATGAACGACAAATTCATTATCAAAAGTCACAGATGCCACTGCCTTCATTTTCCCTTCCGTTTCAATTCTCCTGAGACGAATATCAGTGATCTCCATAGATGCTACCACCTTCCGTTATATTAAATTGAATATTCTTATTATTCTATATCAATTTAAAAATTCCTCTTTTTTTTTCGTGATTTTTCATAATATTTGTTATAATTTTTTTAAAAAAATTGTAGATATTTTATCAGGGCGCATAAAAACTGTAAAATAAAGGATTGATGTAACCTGTTTACCTGTATTATTGAAATTATTTATGTTATTTAATATATATTATTCTTATCCTGGTATATTCCAGATATATAAAGGAAAGTAAAAGGGAATAATTTCATATAATAAATAGCGTAAAATTTTCATATTCATGGAAATTGCGGTATAATATTTTCTTGTGATAAAATATGATTACTTCATGTAGCCGTAAGCGGCTACACCGATTGGAGATGTTATGGATTGACTGTAAACTTTCTTGATTCACCCGGTATTAAAAACATACATTTTATCGGAATCGGCGGCATAAGTATGAGCGGGCTTGCGGAAATCCTGCATGACCTTAAATTCAAGGTTTCGGGTTCAGACCTCAAGACGTCAGATATAACACAGAAGCTTAAATCAATGAATATCCCGGTATATATTGGCCATAGCCCTGAAAATATAAAAGACGCCGATCTTGTTGTATACACGGCGGCAATTTCGCCTGACAATCCTGAACTTATTGAAGCCAAAAGGCGTGGCCTTCCTGTTATGGACCGGGCTGCCCTTCTTGGAAACATAATGAAAAAATACGATTTCAGTATAGCCATATCCGGCACCCACGGAAAAACCACCACAACGTCAATGATATCCCTTATTTTGATAGAATGCGGGCTTGATCCCACCGTACATATCGGAGGTAACCTGGATGCCATTAACGGCTCCGTCAAATTGGGCGGCAACAAATACTTTGTTACGGAAGCCTGCGAGTATAGCGGCAGTTTCCTGAAATTTTTCCCGGACCTGGCAGTCATTTTAAACGTTGAATTTGACCATGCGGATTATTTCCGTGATATCGGTCATGTAAAGGAAACATTCCGGCAATTTGCCTCACAGGTACACAAAAACGGGTTCCTGGTCGTCAATGGCAATGATAAAAACGTCTTGCAGGTTGTGGAAGGGTTGGACGCAAACATAATTACCTTCGGCATAAACTCAGGTAACAATACCTTCAGTGCCGCAGATATCAAGGTGGATGAATCAGGATATACAGAATATACACTTTTACATAATGGAAGGATACTCGGCAGTATAAAGTTAAGGGTTCCAGGGATACATAATGTCTATAATTCCCTCGCAGCATATGCAGCCTGCAGTGTCCTGGGACTTGAGTTTTCACAGGTAAGGGATGCCCTTGAGAAGTTTCACGGTACCGGCCGGCGCCAGGAGACAAAAGGTATAATAAACGGCATAAAGGTAATGGATGATTATGCCCATCATCCTTCTGAAATAATCGCAACCTTAAAGGCTATAAGGCCTATGAGCGGTAAAAGACTATGGTGTGTTTTTCAGCCCCATACATATACAAGAACGAAATTCCTCATGAACGAATTTGCCTGTGCTTTTGATAATGCTGATACAGTCATTGTCACGGATATTTACGCAGCCCGGGAAAAGGACACCGGCGAAGTACATTCCACCATACTTGTGGATGCAATAAACCGGCACCGGGAAAACAAGGCCGTTTATATTAAAAATTTTAGTGAAATAGTTCGATTTTTAAGAAGTTATGCGTCATCCGGCGATTTGATAATAACCATGGGAGCCGGTGATATTTATAAGGTCGGAGAAATGTTTCTTGAAGATCCCACATGTAAGTTGTAAGTTTATTCTGAAAACCTAACTGCAGTGTTAACAAAGCAGGTTAACACTGCAGTTTTATTTTTCACAGCAGATGTGTAATTGCAGCAACAATCATGGCAAGTCCCGTGACAATGTATACCTGGATGGTTTTTGCATTGGCCGGTGTGAGTTTTTGGGTATCATCGTAATATTTATAAGCCGTTTTCACACATTGCACGGCAATTGGTACGCTTACAAAACCCAACAGCCAGAAAGGATTTCTGAACAATACGGCTATGACTATAAAGAACACATACGCAAGGATAAACCACAGGGCGTAATATTTCAGCGCTTTTTTCTTACCCAACCGTACAACCCAGTTGAATTTGCCGCCTTTTTTGTCGGCTTCATAGTCGGGATATTGGTTAATCCAAAGGACATTGGCAATGAGGAATCCTATGGGCACTGCCGCAATAACTACCCTGTAATCAATGGTACCTGTCATGGCAAGGTAAATCCCTGTCACTATCAGAGGTCCGAAGGTAAATCCCACGGCAACCTCGCCCAATCCCCTGTAGCAAAGTTTAAAAGGAGGAAGACTATATATAACCGAAATAACCACACCTGCAAGACCGATCCAAAGGACGGACCTTTCCCAGAAGAGAACGATTATAAGACCGAGGACACACGCGGCACCCGTTGTCAAAACAGCAATTGCAGCCGCCTCCGTAACGGTAAGCTTTCCCTGTACTATCGTCTTTTTTCCGCCGCTGAAGGGGGTCCTGTCTTTTTCGTCTACAAATACATCTACACCTGATTTGTAGTCAATGACCTCATTGAACGCATTTTTCCCGGTTTCGATAAGATATACGGCGATAAGGGCAACAATAAACCAAAACAGATTGAATCTTTTTCCTATGCAAATAGCCATTATCCCGCCCACAAACATGGGAACGGTTGATGCAATCCATATTTTGGGGTCAGCCAGTTGCCAGAATCCACCCCATATTCTTTTCAAATCCTGGCGTTTTACAAATTCCATAAAACCACCCGCTTTTAATTTCGTAGCCATAATATGAACACAGGAATATTTATATTAAGTAAGTGCGTTTAAAATATTTCTTTGCAGTTTCTATTATATCAAGTTCTATTATATAACGAATGGTTGCCAAAAAAACTATTTTTGAACATTTTAGAAAATTTGACGGAAGAGATAAAGAAATTGGCAACCATTTACTATATAATCGGGTGGTCCCGTTATTTTTTATGGAGTTTTCCATTGATTTAATACCACTGTTCCCTTTGTTTTAAACATAATCTTAGAATATGTCAATCACAGTGACAAAAAACATGCTCAACGAATACTATGTTGACAGGGGGGTTGTGTATATGGTTTATTTGATCAGAAGCGGAGATACATTATATACAATTGCGAATAAATTCGGGCTGACGGTGGAAGACCTTCTAAATGCAAATGTAATATGTAATCCTGAATACATTGCAGCCGGCCAGGCTATTGTAATCCCCCAGGGCACACATACCTTGCCAAAGGCAGGCGGCACACCGTATTACATCATCCAGCCCGGGGACACATTATCCTGCATTTCCGGCGGGTTTAATATCCCTGTCGGAAATTTGGCAGCAGTAAATGAAATAAATGACATTAATCTGATTTATCCGAACACAGAATTGTTACTGGTTGGATATATACCTGCTCCGGAAGAACTGCAAGAGCAGTGGACCCTGGCAGCGCGGTACTGCCACAGCCTCAACTCGCTGCAAATCCATGATGTATTCTATACAGGTTCGTTTTTATGGGCATCACTGGGAGAAACAGCGGTTCCATACCTGAAATACCTGGCAGAAAACCCATGTGATTTGGTGAGGTTTTATTCGTTGATTAGCCTGGGAAGAATCGCACCTGTAAACGAGGACCTGGATGAATTTCTGAAACAGGCTGCAGAGGACCCGGTGCCGTGGGTTTCAAGCATGGCAGGCTATGTTCAGAACCGGATTAAACTTGCAAAGTCCGGGATGAAACGGATACATGTCATTACAACAGAAAACAGGCTGTATAAAGATGCAAACTTGCAATCAACCCACATTCCCCTGCCTCAGGGGACACAGGTTGTTGTACTGAAATGGTTCTTGCCAAGCCCTGAAGAGGGACCTTTGGGAGGTTTTACCGTATACGACCATGTGCAGGTGGTAGATACAGGCCAGAGGGGTTTTGTTCCCCGGTTCGGCTATAACGAAATTACAATGGTTTAGTTACAGATGGCTTAATATAAAAAAGAAACAGTCTAGCAAGACGTAACCAATCCTGCAAGACTGTTTTTATTATTCTGCCTATTCCGCCGCAAAATATTCCGAAAGCCTGTCCATTAAGACGGCCATCTGCGCCCGTGTTATATTCTGTTTCGGATAAAAGAACCCGTTGGGATATCCGGAAAATACGTTCCGGCTGGCCAAGCGGATGATTGCGCTGTAGGACCAGGTAAGTTCCTCCACATTGGTATCTATAAAGTATACAAGGTTTTCCGGATCAATATCCAGGTTCAATATCCTGTCCAGCATTACAGCCATCTGTTCCCTGGTAATAGGCTCATCAGGAGCAAACCTGCCTTCACCAACACCCCTTATTATGCCGTATGCCTGGGCGGTTTCAATCTCCTGCCTGGCCCAGTGCCCGTTAACATCCCTGAACGTTTCGCCCACTGCCTTTGCGGGTTCCAGTTTCAGGGCACGCACCAGGATTGTAGCTGCCTGTGCCCTTGTTGTAGGCAAGTCAGGCCGGAATTTTGATCCCCCTGTTCCGAACATCAAACCCTTTTTCTGGGCTGATAATATGGAATCCTGGGCCCAATGGCCGCTAATATCGTCAAAGTAATGACCATTCAGCCAGAGGCTGTAATAATCCCAGGTACCCTGGGGTTCCTGGCCTAAACTCCAGCTTCCTGTACCTTTCAGGTTGTATTTTTGTACAAGGGACAGCTTATATTTCAAAGCCTGCTCATTGTCATACCAAAAGGTATAGACGCCTTTCGATATTGTACCACCGCTGTACTTTTCACTACTGGTTATGTTTATGACGGCCTTTGCAGATTTGGTTACATCATCAAAATATACCTTCCCGTTGTATTTTTTTATCAGCCTTTCAATCTCATTGGAGCCAATTCCCTTGCCGCCTTCAGTTCCCAGCCAGTACCGTCCGTAAAAAGGAATGCCCAGGACTATTTTATCGGCAGATACCTTTGACAGGGCATACTTTATTGAATTCTCCACAAACCTGTAGCTTGCCACGGCTTTGGGTTCGCTTCCCTGGTAACTCTCGTCGTAGGCCATAATCATAAGGTAGTCGGCGTATTTTGCCAGGGCGGAATAATCATAGGAACCTGGCCATCCGGTATTTCTTCCCGAGGGATTGGCAGCCACGGCCACTGCCACTGTTTTATTCTTTCCCAGGGCTTCACGTACAAGCCTTACAAAATCGGTATAGTTATTCCTGTCTTCTTCATTCAGGTTCTCTATATCTATATTAACTCCGTCAAGATTATGCTTTTTTACAGCCTCAGCAATCTCCCGGGCAAGGGATTCCCTGTTTTTCAATGCTTTACGTCCCAGTTCGCGGTTCCAGTGATTACTCAGAAAAGGTACCACCTTTATGCCCCGGTTGTGCATTGCCTTTATAAAATCTGGGTCCAGTTTGCTGGTCAGCTTAAGGCTTCCGTCTTCATTAAGGTCAAAGTACGACGGTGCCACTTCGTCAAGGCTTCCCCTGGTAGCATCCACAAAATCCACATATGAATCCGTGCTGCCGAAATACACATACGACATGTTAAATTTTTTACTGGCTGCCGAAACAGTTACCGGAGAAAGACAGCATAATGCCGAAATAATCACGGCAAACGAAACAAGTAAAGACAGCACCCTCTTTATATACATAATGATCCCCCTGAATATAAACTTAAACTATGATGTTAACATAACCTATGACACCAGATTCCGTCAATAAGCAATTTATGTAAACCCGGGCCTACAGCTTCTTGTCATCTATCTTTTCCAGCCACTCAACGACAGGTTCAATGGATTTCTTTATGCAGCCTTCACTGAACGGATTTTCCAGTCCCGCAAGCTCCACAAGCTCCAGGAAGGATTTGCTGCCTCCGGCTCGGCAAAGGGTCAGGTAACTCTGCCATGCCTTTTTCATATCCTCCATGGACCATCTCCAGTACTGGAACGCGCAAACCTGTGCCAGAGTATAATCTATGTAATAAAGGGGGTCCGTAAAAATGTGCCCCTGCCTGAACCAGTAGCCGCCTCTTTCAAGGAAACCATTTCCTTCGTAATCACGATGGGGCAGGTACTTCCTTTCTATGTTTCTCCACATACGCTTTCTGTCTTCAGGCGATACTTCAGGATTTTCATACACCCATTGCTGGAATTCATCCACAAGTACCCCGTACGGAATAAACAGAAGAGCGCCGCTTAAGTGTCCAAACTTGTATTTTGTTTCATCTTCGCCAAAGAATAACTTCATCCAGGGGTATGCAAAGAACTCCATACTCATTGAATGGATTTCACACGCTTCAAGGGTAGGCCACAAATATTCAGGCACGCGGTAATTCCTGCTCGAAAAGATCTGAAACGCATGTCCCGCTTCATGGGTCATTACGTCAACGTCTTCGGACGTCCCGCTGAAGTTGGCAAATATAAAAGGAGAATGATATTTGCCGATGTAGGTGCAGTATCCTCCACCCGCTTTTCCTTTCCTGGCTACAAGGTCCATGAGTTGTTTCTCGGTCATATATGTGAAAAACTCATCCGTCTCCGGAGAAAGTTCCCGGTACATTCTTCCTGCGTTTTCCACTATCCATTCATTTCTGCCCTTGGGAACTGCATTGCCGCTCAGGAACACCAGCGGTTCATCGTAATATTTCAGTTTATCAAGTCCAAGCCTTTCCTTTTGCCTTTCCCTGAGACGCGATGCCGCAGGTACTATATAATCCAGGACCTGTTTTCTGAAGCCTTCTACCATCCGGGCATCATAATCCGACCTGCCAAGCCTTGCGTATCCCAGTTCCACAAAGTTTTTAAATCCCAGTTTTAGGGTAATCCTGTTTCTGGTTTTGACCAGGTTATCGTATATTTCATCAAACCGGGACTCATTTTCTTCAAAAAACCCGGCAACAGCCCTGTGGGCCTTTTCACGCATATCCCTGTCCCTGTGCTGCAGGAATGGGTCCATCTGGGAAAGGTTTCTCTCTTCTCCTTCAAACATTATGCTTGCCGACGACCTGAGCTTGGTATATTGGCTGGCAAGTGTGTTTTCCTGTTGCAAATCCTCTGTTATTTCAGGAGAAAATGTCTTTAATTTAAGGTGGGCAAGCCTGAAGAGCTGTTTGCCCCACTTTGATTCAAGTCCGCTTTTAAAGGGAGAATTGACGAGAGCCTGGTAATATTCATGCACCAACCCCTGGTATATAGGTGTGACACTGTCAATATAGTCGTTCTCCCTGTCATAGTATTCATCATTTACATTTGCGGTGTGCCTTATATGCACCAACTCCGCCATTGACTCAAATTCAGTCCGTAAATCATTTATCTCTGCCATTACTTCGTCCTGGACACTGAATGTCCCGGCAGCATTAAACTTATCCAGCAACTCCCTGAACTGATCCTTCAACTTTTCCATATCAGGGCGTTCATATTCATAATCATCAAACTTTTTACCGTTAAGATCAAAATTACCAGTATTCAAAATAACTCCTCCGATTCCTGTTATAAGATGGCAGCATTAAGCCCGTAACATCGGGTCAATGATCTCAATGACCATACAATAGCCTTAAGTTATTGACTCTGCGGCTTCCCGTTACATGGCAGTCCATTATACAGCAATTCTCTGCTGGGTGCTCTGGGCTCTGCACAGCTCACTGTACAACCCGTTCATTTTCAGCAGCTCTTCATGCTTGCCTTGCTCTATTATTTCACCGTCCTGCAAAACCAAAATATTATCTGCGTTTTTAATAGTAGACAGACGGTGGGCTATAACTATAGTGGTTTTATTCTTCATCAGTTCATTGAGCGCCTCATGGATTAACTGTTCCGTATGGGTATCAACAGCGGAAGTAGCTTCATCAAGAATCAGTATAGGCGCATCTTTGAGGATTGCCCTGGCGATGGATATTCTCTGTTTCTGTCCTCCGGAAAGTTTGACTCCTCTTTCTCCGACTATTGTGTCGTAACCGTCAGCCAGCTCAAGTATAAACTCGTGGGCATTGGCTGCCTTGGCGGCGGCAATGACTTCTTCGTCGGTAGCGTCGGAACGGCCGTAAAGTATGTTTTCCTTGACGGTTCCGTTAAACAGAAACACATCCTGGGATACGATACTGATATTTTTTCTCAGGCTTGACAACTTTATTTTCTTTATATCCTTGTCGTCCAGGCGGATTACGCCTGATACAGGATCAAAAAATCTTGGTATAAGGCTTGCAATGGTAGTTTTCCCCACACCGGTAGGTCCTACCAGCGCCAGGATTTCACCCGGGTTGACGGTAAACGATATATCTTTCAATATGGGTATGTTTTCATGATAGTGGAAATATACCCTGTCAAATTCAATTTTGCCTTCTACCTCTTTTAATTCCACTGCATCCGGGGCATCGGCAATTTCCGGCTTCTCGTTCAGGATCTCCATTACCCTCTCCCCACTGGCCAGGGCATGCTGCAAACCTTCATTTATTCTTCCGAGAGCTGTTATAGGCTGATAAAACATACCCAGATACAAAAGGAATGCTACCAGGTCCTCCATGGGAAGTTGGCCCCTGAGCGCCAGTCTTCCTCCGAAAAATACCACAATAACATTACCGAGGCTCGATACAAATTCTATGCTTGGATGAAACGCGTTGCTGAGTTTAAGGGCACGAAGGATTGAAATGGTATGTGCAGTTATACGCTCCAGTGTTCTTTTGCTTTCATATTTTTCCTTTGTGAAAGCCTGTATTTCTTTTATACCTGAAAAATTGTCCTGAAGGATCGAATTTAAGTCTGATACTTTCTTTTGGGATTCTTTAAAAAGGGGCCGGGATATCTTGCTGAATTTCAACACCAGCCATGCCAAAAGAGGCATTGGTATAAGAGTATACAGTGCAAGGGTTACATTCATGGAAAAAAGTACAATGGTAATACCCACCAGGGTTAATCCGTTTACAACAACGGTGGGAACGGCATGGGCCAGCAACATTTCAAAATTTCGCGTGTCGTCTATTGTCCTGGCCATCAGGTCTCCTGTCTGTTTGTCCTGGAAATACCTAAGGGAAAGGTGCTGCAGGTGGTCATAGATATGATGGCGGATTACCTTTAATATATTCCATGCTGTGTAGTGGGAAATGTAGTCGGTGCCGAATTGGGCCACCGCCCTGACCACATATATAATAATTACTGATACAGCCAGGATGTTAATTCTTTTCAAGTTCTCCTGCCAGTTGCCACTTTCCAGTATTGATCTGTCGGTAACCATGCCAATGAGGCTTCTGATCAGCCATGGACCTGCCATGTTCATAAGAGTGACAAAAATCATGCATAACGTGGTAAGAACCATTAACCATTTAAAAGGTTTTGCGTAACGTAATATAGCTTTCAGCTCTTTCATCCTCTACTCTCCTTCATTTAGTCCTGAACTCAGTTTTTCAAGAAGTGATTTTAAAGTTGACAGTTCCTGTGGGGTCAGCACATTCATACGATCTTTGATATCTTCCATATGGGCGGGTACAAGTTTTGCTTTCAGTGCAGCTCCTTCTTCAGTTAACTTAATAAGCCAGACCCGCCGGTCAACCTCTGAGTGCTCACGGTACACCCAATTGTTTTCAATCATTCTGTCAATTATACCTGTCAAATTGCTTGCGTTGCAATGGAGTTCCCTCGCAAGTTCAGTGAAAGCAATGCCTTCACCACTGATGTGGAACAATGCATGAAACTGGGGCCAGGTAACGCCATTGTCGGCCAGCTTTTCATGTAATTCCTTTTTTATTTTCCGGTTTGTGTTTTTAAGCAGTTTATATACTTCCATTTCAAGGGAACATTCCACCGACATCACCCCTTCCGTCAATAGAATTAAACAGTTCAGACGTGAATATTTCATATATGAATTATATATTAATTAACTAATTTGTCAACTCTTTAACGTGAAATGCTTGGATGGGTATGCTCCGGTTAACTGTCTGTTCGCTAAAAGGATTAAGCAAGTTAGCACTTGTTAACTGTCCATTCATTAAGAAAGTCTAAGTACAGAGAACCTCCCAAAACGTTACCCGGCATCACTCGCCCTCCGTGGACTTGGGATACCGGCTTGCGGCATCCGTGCCGCAAATTACACGTTTTGTGAGAACCTGTGCACTTAGACTTTCTATTCATTTCCAATGTTAACGATTACTAACTTGCTTATATCTCTGTAATAAACGGACAGTTAACCGGACATACCTATTCTGCCGGGAAAAAGTGTAAAGAGAAGTATCCCGTGAAATGGCTAAACCTTGAATATTGACACAAGCTCCAGTAATCTGTCGGCGCTTTTGCTCACATCATTTGTTTTTTGCAATACTTCCTGCGTCCTTTGCACAATAATCTCAGCTTCCCTGGCCAGGTCGTAGGTTCCGGCTGCCCCTTCTTCAGAAGCAACGGCAACATCATTGATTGCCTTGGCCATATTATGTATTGAAGCGTACAACTCTTCAGTTATGGCACTTAAATTCATAGCCATATCATTGAGAAGCTGCGCATCATTGCTGTATTGCTCACCGGTTGCGGCAAACATGTCATAATCCTTTACAACATTGTTTTCCACAAATCCCAGCACCTGTTGAGCGCTTTCCGCAAGGACATGAACCGATTCTATAATTGATTGTGTTACATTCAGAATTTCATTGACCGTCTGCTTTGAATTCTCAGCCAGTTTCTTTATTTCATCAGCAACAACGGCAAAACCTGAACCGCTGTTTCCTCCGTGAGCAGCCTCAATTGCCGCATTCAGAGCAAGCAGGTTTGTCTTTGAGGATATGGATAAAATCGTGTCGGACAATATCCGTATTCTTTCCACGGCTTTGGATTGTTCTATGGCATTTCTGAGCCTGACCGCCACATCCTTCCTGATTTCATCTGCTCTCTTCTGAGACTCCACTGCAGTAGTCTTAAGTTTCTCCGCTCTCTCATGTACTTCTGCAGTTGTTTCAGCACTTCTTTGAGTATCATTTGCTATGGAGTCAACAGCTCCCTCAATTTCGCTGGATGTAGCGCTCATCTCTTCCGCTGTGGCAGAATTTTCACTCATTTTCATGGACAGGTCATTAATTATTTTCGACATAATATTAATATCAGAAGTAAGCCCTGCCATGTTTTCGTCTACGTCCTTAATAGCACTGCCCACACTGTTGGCTTCCTCAACAACGTTCCGTATAATCTTTGAAACGTTTACGTTGATATTGTTGAAAGACCTGGCAAGTCCGCCGATTTCATCCTTCCTTCTCGTGTACTTTTCATTCATAACCCTTGAAAAATCGCCACTGGACATGATATTGCACTCATTTGAGAGATAGGATATAGGTTTGGAAATACCTCTGCCAATAAAATAGGCAACTACAAATCCAAGCAGCAGGAATACGGCAGATATGGCCAGGAAGGTACGTCTTAACGCGTCAAGACCTGACAGCATTTCATCCTTATCCACGGATACGGCGATAGACCAGCCATAATTGCCGACCGGTGCAAATCCTGCGATTTTGGAAACACCATGGTATTTATACTCACCAAAACCCGTGTTTCCTTCCATCATTTGCGTCTGAACATCCACAAAGCCTTCGAATCCCACTTCATAAGCAGCGCTTTCTGTTTCATCCCATTGAAAATCAGTATTTCCCCCTCCGTTGCCTCTCAGTGTAGTGGAGGAAACCGTATCAGGGCCACCGGCAGAAGAAGTCGCTGAAGATATTATGTCAACAGAATTTGTGTCTTCAGACACAGAAGTGTTTCTTGACCTTGCTACATTTATAAGTTCCATCAGGAGGTCCATGTTGGCATGAGCTATGGTCCGTCCTTTACTGTTTATGATGAAGGCTTCACCAGTCTGTCCGAACTTAATCCTACCAGCAAATTCGCTAATTTCCAGGCCGTTTCGGACAGCCATCAATACACCGGCAATTTCGCCGTTCAGCCTTACAGGAACGGCATAAACCATAACAATGCCTTTTCCTTCACTGTCCAACATGGGCTCTGAAGCAATCTCTTTTCCGGCCAAAGCCTCCCTGAAAACTTGATTATTGCTAAGATTGGCAACTCTTCCGTCATGAAACAGGGCTCTGCCGTCTTTGTTCACAAGGATCATCTGCTCATGTCCCGATCTTTTCACTTCATCTGACATAATTGCCTTTACCCTTGAAGTATCTGCTCCGGGCCTTTTCAAAATTTCCATATAATCCAACGATGCTATAATATTCAACGTGTTAAGCTGGTTCTGAATTCCGTCTTCTATTGTTACCGAAGCTTCCATTGCAACTTTGGGCATGGTTTCTTCCAAAACGCCTACCAATGAATTATAGGATGTGAAATATGCCACCAGACCTAACCCAAAACAAATAAAGCATAGCAACAAACCTATCATTGCGATGATTCTTGTACTGATTCTCTTCATACTTACCTACCCCAGTATTATTTTTTAAATATAGCGGATTATGTTAATTTATTCCCCTGAACCATCTAATGCTAACATCCATAATATGTTATCGGCATAAAACTTAAAATAATTATTGCTGTCATCAACTCATTTGGCTTAAGACACAAGAACAGCCTCCTTGTTTACATCATATGATATTTATGTATAAACTAAATAATCAATGAAAGGTTGAATAGCATGTATTATACCCAGGACTTTTGGATGCAGCCATGTTATTCCAATATGTATTTAAATAATCCATATAATAATGTAAATTTTCCGTATAATCAAATTTATCCATACATGACCGGTATGCCAATGTACAATCCTGGTCCCTGGCCGAAACATATAATATTGAAAGATTATGGACCTGAACCTTTTACGGTTAACATCAAAAGTGCAACGTTACAAAATAATAATTTCAGGACCGCGTTATGGACAGGTAAACACCTCCAGCTTACATTAATGAGTATAGATGCAGGCGGTGAAATAGGACTGGAAATGCATCCTGACGTCGATCAGTTTATTCGTATCGAACAGGGCCAGGGCGTGGTTATGATGGGCGACAAAAAGGATAAGTTGGACTTCAGACAAAGGGTGTTTGACAATTATGTTATATTCATACCTGCAGGTAAATGGCATAATTTAATTAATACAGGCAACATACCAATAAAACTATATTCTATATATGCACCGCCAAACCACCCTCATGGTACTGTTCAAAAAACAAAGGCAGAAGCAGAAGAACATCATAATGGCTAAGAAACAGCAGTTACTGCGTATGATGTAAAGACAGGGGGGTAGTTCTCGTGTCTTTTTTCTTGCCGAACAATTGACAAAAGAACCGCCCCCTGTCTGCAGTAACGGTCTTCATTTCATATGTGTCTACAGATATTCTTTTCGCAATTCCTCCGGCGTTTTGGGGGAAAGGTAACCTACGGGTATATCAAATACGGTCTTTGCTCCGGTCTGTCCTTCCTTGTTCAGGCGGTAAACCGCCCGGGCATAAGCCGTTAGAACGCTGGCAGTGAAAAACGGATTACTCTCAAGTTTCAGGGCAAACTCAATTATCTGCTTGTACTCCCCAGTCATTCCGCTTCCTATTACAAAGCCACCGTGAGGCATCCTGGAGTGTTTCTCCTTAAACTCCTCTTCAGATATGAAAGTAACATATGTATCATAGTCTGCAAAGTAATTGGGCATATTTTTTATTTGCCTTGCAATTTCTTCCTTATCTGCACCTTCTTCAGCCACCACGTAACAATCACGTATGTGTTTCTGTCTCACCGTAAGTTCAGGAGTCTCTCCATTCCTTATGGCCCGGAGAGCTTTTTCCACAGGAATTGTATATTGAACGGCGTTCTTTACCCCGTCAATTCTCCTTATGGCGTCCGAATGGCCCTGGCTTACACCAGGTCCCCAAAATGTATATATATGAGAATTTGGTAATGCTGAATCGACCAGCACCCTGTTCAGTGAAAAAAGGCCTGGGTCCCAGCCGATGGAAATTGCACTTGTTTTTCCGCTGCCGAGTGCTGCTTCGTTCACTGCATTGAAGTATTCAGGAATTCTTGCATGGGTATCAAAACTGTCCACCGTATTGAACATACCTGCAAAATACGGCCCCTGCTGAGGAAGGTCTGTGGCCGAACCGCCACATAAAATCATTACATCAATATCGTTGACATAATCCTTTGCATTATCTACATGTACCACCTTGACCTTGTCCAGATCCAATCCAATGGAAGATGGGTCCCTTCTTGTAAAAACAGCAACCAATTCCATATCCGGACTTTGCTCGACAGCCAGCTTGACACCTTTCCCCAAATTTCCATAACCTGCGATACCAATTCTGATTTTGCTGTTCATATGCACCTCCATAAATTCATCCTTGCAGAAAGGAGCGTTTAAATTGTATGAATATTATACCATTAAATGCTATCTACAATAAAAAAAATTGAGGCCCGTTCAACGTATCTTTCCGGATCCGGGACCCCAATAATTCATAAATTCGCTTTTATGCCTGAAACACTCATTCCTGCCTGGCTTCACTATGTTCAGTTAATGCTTGTTATTCAACATAAATTTCTACTTTCGTCTGGTTTTCTTCATCTTCTATGTCAACTATTTTACCCTCTGCCCCTTCTCTCACTGCCTCAATTATTTCATTTATATCTACTTTGTCCAGGCCGGATTCTTTTAACTGGGGCGCATAAGCCACGCCAAGTTTCAACCCAACATCAACAAGAGATAACGGCAGGTTCAGCTTCATCTTCGGTTTGTCTTCCTTTGTTTTTACGCGTATTTTCAGCCACTTCGGCCTTTTTCCCGGCTTAATCTCAGCAGCCTGTTTCTCTATTGCAGTAAGAAGTTCTAATCCTTCAGTTGCAGTAATCTTTCCCTCTTCGACCATTTTCAGAATTTGCATTCTTTCCTGTGTAATATCATTGGACATAAAAATTCCTCCCTGACGGTATTGTTATTGCAAATCAGCTTCAATTCGCTCATTTTCAGGTATAGTTTAAATGCAGGCAAAGGTCCGTACTTACGATGAAAGAAGTTTCAGTGCCTCTTCCTTAGTGATTTCTCCTCTTGAAAGCCTTTCAAGAACCTCTTTACGGTCTGTATAAACACTTTGCTGTTCCACTTTGTAGCCAAGGGCAGCAATCAATTCATCAATCTTGTTTCTCACCGTCGGATATGAAATGCCAAGTTCCTTTTCTATCTCTCTGATATTACCTCTGTTTTTTATAAATATTTCTGCAAAATACCTTTGCTGCTTATCCAGCCTGCAGAATTTGCAAAGCTCAAATTCACTTTTAATAACAGTATCACAGTGGTCGCACGTAATTTCAGTTACCTTCAGTTCCCCCTGGCATACCGGGCATTTTCCAAGTACTTCTTTTTTCAAACGTATCACCAGCCTTCAGAAATAAGAAACTTGTAAATATTTCTATACTGTTAATTAACATTATACAACAAAATTAATTAATGTCAAGTAAAATATTAAAAAAATTAATATATAAATTAATTATATTAAGTTTTTAATTAAAATTTTAAAATAAATAAACATGAGTCCCGAGACTCTTTTTAAAAAACAATAAGTTGCTGTTAAAACCCATTTAAGCTTTAATAAAAGTTTGCCAACTTATATATTTTATAAGTAAAATACAAAACACCTATAAATACAAAACCGGCACCTAAGCAACCAGTGCTTGAAATGCCGGTTAGTTTTACATTTTCTGTGGAAGTAAAACCTATTCTATTACTTTTATCTCAAAATTCCCTTCTCTTGTACAGTTGCACGGAAATCACGTAGGACACCAGAAGCAGCACAGAAGACAGCAAAAGTAAAGTCAATGCTATTACAATATCAGACTGTCTCTCAAAAAAGTCTACAATCCTGTAAAACATTTCAATATCCTGGGTTCTGACAATAAAATTTACAAGGCTGGGAACCCCGAAAAATACCGAGAAAAATATCACCAGGTTTATGACTCTCGCCCTGGTATACCCAAGCTTAAAGAAAAGGGGGAAATAAATGCCGTTCAGTATACTGACAGCCAGAAGTCCGCCAACAAAACTTTCCAATGTTATGGGATATACATTTGCAGGTATACCCAAAACCGGGAATATGAAATACACAGCCAGGTATGTTGCAGTGCCTATGGCCAAAAACATAAATAAGGAAAGGAATTTGCACAAAACAATGTTTCGTCTTTTAATCGGAAGACTGTTTAAAATGGTATCCACTTTGTTTTTATCATCATTGGCAAACCCTCCCATGACAAGTATGTAAGTGAAAGCTATCATTGCTGTTGTATACATCAATTCCCCCATATTCTGAAAGGCTGCAACAAAAAGTATAATATAAAGTGCCGCAAACAGTACCGATTTTTTCTGTATGAGCAAATCCTTGAGAACCAGGTTAAGCATTTCCATTCCTCCTTGTATAAAACACCATGATATCTTCCAGCGTCGGTTTTTCAATTATTATTTTGTCAGGTGCAAACATCTTGAGCCTGTTTTTGTCCTCCACCAATGCCTCGAAACCAAAAGAGTTTTCCCTGTATCCTATAAACATCGGGTCATTTTTATCTATCAAACCTTTAGGTCCTTTTACAATTCCGTAGTTTTCCAGGATATCATCTTTCGCTTTATCCAGCACGATTTTCCCATTATCAATGAATACTATGTAATCCGCAATCTTATCCAGATCAGATGTGATATGGGTGGAAAAGAAAATGGACAGGTCTTCGCTCTCCATTAATTCGCTCAAAATATCAAGGAGTTCACTTCTTATAACAGGATCCAGGCCTGAAGTAGGTTCGTCCATCAGCAGAAGTTCAGCATGATGGGAAAGAGCAATTGCCAGGGAAAATTTCATCTTCATGCCCTTGGAAAGATCCTTGATTTTTTTATCAAGGGGGAGTTCAAACCTCTTTATATAAAGGCTAAAAAGCCCTTCATCCCAGTTTTTGTAATGGGGAGCAATTATATTCTTCATTTCCTTCACGGTCAGCATCTCATAGTAAAAGGCTTCGTCCAGTACAAATCCAATCCGGTTTTTTACTTCCGTTTCATAGGCCAAATTATCCAATCCGAATATTTTTATTTCTCCGCTGTCTTTCTTTATGAGATTCAGAATAAGTTTAATGGTGGTACTTTTTCCTGCCCCGTTAGGGCCTATAAATCCCATGATATAGCCTTTTTCAAGGGAAAAGCTGATACCGTCCAGGGCAAAATCCTTATACTCCTTTCTCAAGTTTTTAATCTCCAAAACAGGTGCCATTAATAAACCTCCTCATTATAGAAAAATTTAAGCATTTCCTGAAGTTCAACCAGGGATAAATCAATCGACTTTGCTGCAGTGACTACTTCCATAAGTTTTTCCTCCACCAGTCTCAGCCTTGTCTCTTTAAGAAGTTGCCTGTTCTGTGCGGCAACATAGGTTCCCTTACCAGGTATTACATGTATAAATCCTTCCTTTTCCAATTCCTCATAAGCTCTTTTTGTTGTTATAACGCTTATTTTCAATTCCCTGGCGAGAGTCCTGATGGACGGCAATATATCTCCTTCGTTGATTTCGCCTCTCATAATCGAATCCTTTATTTGCTCCGTTATCTGTTCATATATGGGCTTTTCAGAAGTATTTGATATGATTATATCCAAACATTCTCACCTTCGATCATAACTGTATATACTGTATATATACTGTGCATATATAATATATACAGTATAAACTGTAATGTCAAGGGTAATTATAAAATTTTTTTTAAAAATGAAAAAGACACGGGGACAGTTCTCCTGTCTTGACCGTGTCTTCCTCACTTATGATATGTTTCATTGTTAATTATCTTGAAAGCGCGGTAGATTTGTTCCAGTATAATAAGCCTTGCCAGTTGATGCGGAAATGTCATGTCAGAAAGGGACAGCCTGAGATCTGCTTTTTTTATCACTTCATCGTCCAGTCCCAGGGAGCCTCCGATAACAAATATCAGGCTTGAAGAGCCCAAAGTCATGTATGATTGTATCTTCCTGGCAAACTCCACTGAGTCCAGTTTTTCACCCTTGATATCCAGGACAATAACTTTTGAACGCTCATCCAGTTTCTTAAGAATCCGTTCTCCTTCCCTTTGCTTAACAATGGCTTCCCCGGCTTCGCTGAGGCTCTCCGGAGCTTTTTCATCCTCCACCTCGACAATCTCCAGGCTGCAAAACCTGGAAAGCCTCTTCTGGTATTCTGAAATTCCCGTTTTAAGATACTTTTCCTTAAGCTTTCCTACTGCTAATATGGTAACTTTCATATTTACCTCATAAAATGTAAATAGGGCGGTTTTCAGTTACACCGCCACTACCTGTCCAACCTCGTTTCTAAGGGCTACATTCAATGAAACATCCCTGCCAACTTCAATTTTCTTGCTAGCAAGCTCGTTGTACACAGTGCGGTAGGCAAGTTCGGGAAAGTTGTTGACCTTGCTTAAGTGGCCGATAATAAAATTCCTCATGCCTTTCTCTGCCAGGTACGCTATAACCTTTCCTGCCATTTCGTTGGACAGGTGGCCTTTCTTACCCATGATACGCTGCTTCAGGCTCCAGGGATATGGCCCAACCATAAGCATGTCTACATCATGATTTGACTCCAGAAAAAGAAGGTCACTTTCCATTAGGTTACTCAGCAAGGTCCTTGTCATGTGGCCGATATCAGTGGCTATGGTTATTTTCTTGCCCCCGGCATAAATGTTGAAACCCACCGGGTCGCTGGCATCATGGGGTATTTCAAAGGGATGTATGAAAAGGTCATAAATTTCAAAACCTTTTCCCGTATCAAAGGTTCTCCTGTTATAAGTCCTTATGCCACCGAGCTTGGATTCCATAGACATCCAGGTGCCCTCATTGGCGTAGACAGGAACATCAAAACCTCGTGAAAGAAAGCCTACGCCCCGGATATGGTCATTATGCTCATGGGATACCAGCACTGCGTTGAGTTCTCCGGGCTCTTCACCGATTGATTTTAAGGCCTGTACTATTTTCTTTTTACTGACACCTGCATCAATCAATATTTTAGTCTTTTCAGTTCCTATAAATATGGCATTACCTGAACTGCCACTGAAAAGACTACAGAATTTTATCATAACATTTTAACCCCGTTATCTTATGTGAGAATAACAAACCTAAACCACTGACGATGGAGGCATTCTCTTTGCTGCCAAAACAGTACCGTTTGATGTTATTCTCGTGGAACCGACTCTCTCTATTCTTGCCCCCAGATTGACCAGTTTTTCCTCAAAATTCTCATAACCTCTGTCTATATGCTTTACATCATAAATCTCCGTTATACCTTTTGCAGTAAGGCCGGCTATCACAAGGGCAGCTCCTGCTCTTAAGTCAGTGGCCTTAACAGGCGCTCCGGTAAGCTGCCGGCTCCCCTCGATTACGGCAATCCTGCCCTCGAGTTTTATTTCAGCGCCCATTCTTTTAAGTTCTTCAACATATTGAAATCTTGAATCATAAACACCTTCCGTAATGGTACTGGTCCCATCAGCCTGGCACAGCAAAACAGTGGTAGGCGGATGCAAATCCGTAGGGAAACCCGGATAGGGAAGGGTTTTTATATTTGCCTTTACTATATGGCGGTTGCCTTTTACTCTTATCCAGTCACCATTTTCGGTAACATCCACATTCATTTCCAGGAGCTTGGCTGTCAACGGTTCCATATGTTTCGGAATAACGTTCCTTATTACCACATCTCCCTTTGTGGCCGCTGCGGCTATCATAAAGGTACCCGCTTCAATCTGGTCAGGTATTATGGAATGGACCGCTTCGCCTTTCAGGCTCTTAACGCCCCTGATTTTGATCTCATCTGTTCCTGCTCCTTTTATATCCGCACCCATGGCATTTAAAAAGTTAGCCACATCTACCACATGGGGCTCTTTTGCAGGATTTTCCAGTATCGTCGTTCCTTCCGCCTTTACAGCGGCCAGCATTAAGTTTATGGTTGCACCGACACTGACAATATCAAGGAAAATCTGCGTGCCGACAAGCTCATCGGCATGCATATTAATTATACCATGTTCAATCTTCACTTTTGCACCCAGTGCTTCAAAACCCTTGATATGCTGGTCGATTGGCCTGTGGCCGAAATCACAGCCACCGGGGAAAGCCACTTCTGCCCTTCCAAATCTCGCAAGAAGGGCCCCCAAAAGGTAATAAGACGCCCTCAGGCTTTTTACCATATCATAAGAGGCTTTATAGGAATTGAGATTTTCAGAATTTATGTACAAAGTATGGTCATCTTCAAAGTAGACTTCAGCGCCCAGTTTTCTGAGTATGTCAATCAGGGCTTCCACATCACCGATCTTCGGAATGTTTTCAATCCTGCACCAGCCCTCAACAAGAAGCGCCGCGGGGATTATTGCTACAGCAGCATTTTTTGAACCGCTGATTACGGCTTCTCCTTCAAGGGGTCTTCCACCGGTAATAATAAACTTATCCAATTGGTTACACCTACCTTATCTTTGGTAAGACTTCATCGTGACTATTATAGCATTATATAGCAACAATTAAAAGAATTTTTAAAATTTGAAATATAACTACTAAATTTCATTTTCTGCTTTCCATTTCCTCACCATCATACGCTGAAAAATGCCTGCATATAATCCGGCCGTCTTCATCCCTCATTTTCACCCTCCACACAGGGCTCTGGCTCTTCGTTTTTACCACGGTACCTATATCATATTGCTCGTATCCCTTAAATCCCAAATCAATGCTTATTATTTTTCCCTCGGTATCTTCCGTCATGTTACTGAGAAGAATAACATGGGCTGGCAATATTTCTGTAGGTTGGCCGGTAAATCCTTTAATTTCTTTGTAAGAATACCTCATATACTTAATTTTACCGTTTTGGAGGACAAAATATACAGAATTGTCGTAGACATAAAAATTTCTGTACTTCTGAACAAAGGCAATTTCCAGCGAGTCACCGCCGGTATACACATACCAGTCCAGGATATAATCTGAAAAAGGAAGCCCGCTGTTTTTCATGAAATTCCTGAGGCTTTTCTCCACCTGCTTTATATCCTTCAGATCAAGGCCGGATAATATTATTCCATCATTTTGAGGGTCGCTTGAAAACTCAATTACCCCGTCGGCTTTGAAATTTACCTGTATCTTGCCTCTTTTATAACGGGTGACGTTAACAAGCCTTATTTCATCATAATCACCATCACCAAGGAAGTATTCAAGTACGCTTTCAGTGTCATATTGGGGAATTTCAAACATAAGCATGGGCGTCTTTTTGTTGTACCTGGGGATGGTTAGTTCTTCATCCAGGGAAATCCCGCGGTTTTCCAGGATAACCAATGTATTTGAAATGGTCTGAGCCGAAATTGTAGTGCCAAAGGTATAAATTCCAATATTTATGGCAAAGAAAATATTCAGTAAAAGCACAACAATTATGAGGACGGTTTTTGCTTTCGGCCAATCCATCAGAAACCTTCCCCCCTCTCCATGGGGACGCTGTAAACCCCTCTGTTGCTGGTATCGATCAGCCAAACAGGCTCAATATTGTTATTCTTATCCGGCTTCAGCAAATAGCCTTCCATTATGTCCTTTATGGAAAGCTCAGGAATCACATTCCCGTAAGTATCCACCAGCCTGTTTGCCAGAGATATGAAATTCATGTCGTATGCATTGATCATTCTCTCCAATTGCACGTCCCGCAGTATCCATTTGCAGGAAAGCACTCTTTTGGAATTTGCAGTAATTACAATGGCATTTTCAGCTCCATTTTCCGTTTGAATATAAATAGGTTTACCATTTGCAATATATCCCAGTTCAAATTTATACCTGTTGCCGGCATCTTCTGCACTGTAGATAAAAATACTGGAATTGGGCAGCAGCACATCTTTTATATCCCTGATGAATCTGTGCACCTGTATAAATGCTTCACTTATAGTTCCCTTGTCACTGTTGGGGGTGGCAGGAATATACCGGTGCTCCAAAAGCCCATGGGAATAAATTTTATATATATTCCTTAAGTTCTGGAAAATTACTGTCCCCTGCAAATCCTCAGTCCTGTCGTAGCTTTCCTTTTTATTATCCAGGAGGATTCTCGTCAGTAAGTCGTTATCGGCTATTTCATCAGGTATTGAGTACCTTAACGTGTTAAACCTCTTCTGCTGATTTGCCTCACTTCCTATTACGCACAATGTGTCGGCAGGAATATCAAATGTAAAACCTGTCACATAGAATGGATTATATATATTGGTCTTATTGTCTTTGAGACTGTTGAAAGCGTTTTCATATCCACTCCACAGAAGGCCCTGGCTCCAGAAAGGAACAATCATTTTATGCAGAGTTCTACTGCCGCGGATGTAAACAGTGTTATAGTTTTTATTACCGCTGTCTCCCGGTGCAATCAGTATCTTGTAAATATTCTCCACTTTGGGGTCTTCATTGGTTTGAATATTAAGGAACCACCTGATAAGATCTGATGGCATAGGAGATTTGAATTCAATGACAAAACACCTTCTGGTAATTAATTCATTCCAGTAAGAGTAGGGAAGCGGTATCAAATTCTGGTTGTAAAGGGCCTGCTTGATATATTCCTGGCCTTCATTCCATATGTCATCATAGTAAACATTGCCGCTGTCCAATAAAACACGGCTGTCTTCATCCCTGTACGCTACAATCCGGAATGGGCGGAAATACTCTTCCCTCGCCAGTTCATCCATTTCCTGGGGCGTGTTAGAACCTTTTGGAAAAAAGACGCTTAAAAAATTAGTAGGAAACCCGTGACTTTGATATGTCCACAGGATTCCTACTTGCAACAGGCTCGTTATTATAAGGACTACCAGTACAATTGTCTTAAGCACTTCTTTACTTTTACTATTCATTTCGCGCTTCATACCTTAAACATAATTATTGCTTCCTTAGTTTCTCCTCCACTTGATTAAATACGTCAACCAGTTTTCTTACTCCGTTTAAAATCTGCTCTTTAAATGTCTCCTTCACAGAGGTAATTGTAAAATAGCTGACCTGAACATTCGTGCCCAATTCATACTCGCCATCCTCATTCAGTTCATAAACAACTATCTTGACCTTGTTTTCACCTTCCCTGAGGCTCACCTCAGAAGCAAACAGGTTAGAAGCGCCTATTTCACCGTTATCAGCAATTTTTACCCTTGTAAATATTTCCTTTTCAGGATTATATACCGCTATAACTACCCTAAGGCCAGGTTTTTGAGCTTCTCCGCAGAAAACGTAAGATTTCTTGTAAGTGGTCTGTTCTTCCATACCCGCCTTCGGACTTGTTACCTTCAGTAAAAACTGTTCTGTTGCGTCAACTACGTTTTTGATTATATCCTTAAGGGCGTCAGGTAATTCCTCTTCTTTTTTCTCTTCAGCAAGAGGACTGGTACCTGCCACCGGTGACTTCTGACCTGCAGCACTGTCATTTGCCACATTGGTTAATGTTCCGCCGCCGACAGCACTTCTTATTACGGAATCGCCTTCATATACGTCAGTACTCTGCAATCCAGGTAGTGTATCAAGGACAGGATACGCAAACGCAACATTTGCTGAAAATACTGTAATTAACAAAATAAGTATAATTGCAACAGTCTTCTTCATGTTCTGTAAAACTCCCGAATCAGTACTCCACTGCAGGATATTTCCTGAATTAGTACCTATTTTATGCTACACAAATTATAACCTTTTTTTGTTACAATATAATTACACCGTATTTAAATTTGAATTACACCTTGAAAGCCAGTTATATCAAGGCTTCAAGCCTGTTTTTCCATCAGTTTTGGTTTCTTGAAATTGGCAATCTCACCGTAACTTCAGTGCCTTTATCCGGTTCACTGTTTATGGTTATTATACCGTTATGGGCATCCACTATTTCCTTGGCTATGGCAAGGCCAAGACCCGTGCCTCCCATTTCCCTGGACCTGGCTTTGTCTACCCTGTAAAAACGCTCAAAAATCCTTGTCTGATCCTTCTTCGGGATGCCGATGCCGTTATCCACCACCTTCATGTAGACTTCATTGTAAATGGTGCCCACGTAAACTGTAATTGTGCCGCCTTCGGGAGTATATTTAATGGCATTGCTGACTAAATTGATGGCCACCTGTTCAAGCCTGTCTCTGTCCCCGATGATGGGAGGGATGTGTCCTATTGTGTAGGTGGTAATCTGCTGTTTTTTCGCATTGGCATCTATCTGCATCTTTTCAACACATGATTTTACCACATCCACAAAGGAAATCAGCTTCATGTTCCAGCGCATCTGCTGGTTGTCTATACTGGAAAGCTGCAGGAGGTCCCTCACCAACCTTGTCATCCGGTCAGCTTCCTTGTTTATTACCCCCAAAAACTTCATGGACACGTCCGGATCAGAAATGGCACCGTCCAAAAGGGTTTCCGCATAGCTTTTTATGGAGGTAAGAGGCGTCCTCAGCTCATGTGAAACGTTTGCCACGAATTCCCTGCGCATTAATTCAAGCTTTTGTTGCTCCGTAATATCCTGCAAAACGGCGATAATACCTTCCCGTTTCTTGGTCTCATCGGTGAAAACCGCAAAATATACCCTGATATAGCGTTCGTCAAGATTTATGTTAACCTCTTTGCTGCTGAATTCCTCCAAATATAGTATTTCTTCCAGGGATATATTTAAAGAATACTTCTCACAAAATTCGTTGAACTTTAAATTGGCAACATCATCACCAAGCATGCGCAAAGACGCAGGATTGGCGTGGATCGCTTCCCCTGACAGATTATATGCTATAACGCCGTCCGTCATATAGTTGAGTATGGTTTCCACCTTGCTTTTTTCGCTGGAAACCTCCGTGAGGGTGTCTTTAAGGCTTTTTGCCATGTAGTTGAAAGTCTGGGCCAGCTGGCCTATTTCGTCATCGGACTTTACTTCAACAGGCATGTCAAAATCACCCTGGGCAATTCTTCTGGCCCTTTGGGTAATTCGTGCAATGGGCACTGTAATTGTCTTGGACAAAATGTACCCCAGGATAAGGGATATGGCCACAGAAAGGGCAAGGCTTGACAGGATTATATTGTTAAACTCATTAATCATGGGACTCCAGGCATTACTGTCGTACCTGAAGTAGAGGATATAATCGCCATCGGCAAGATGCACAAGGCGGGCATAGTCAAAATAATGCCTCCCTCCAACGGATAACAGGGTTTTTTCATCGCCGGCAACTTTTCCTGCCATGACAGAAATTATATTATTGGACAACAGCAATTCCTTAATGAAACTCTCGTCACCGGCAAAGGAATCGGATGTGTACACAAGCTCCAGCCCGCCGTTGTTTTTGAGGATGGTATATGTTTTATCCGGAGCCAATATATAAAACTGGTACAGGGCATTTTTCTGCCTGACCAGGTAATCCACCATTTCCTCTCCCGTATTGTTTTCGTTTATAGTCCAGTAGTTGAATCCATTTTCTATGCCATGTTTAAAATCATTGTAATACTCTGTCTCAACTGTTCTATTTAAAAAGAGACCTACAGGTAATATCAGGGATACTGCAATAACCATGAAAATACCTACAAGTCTCCATTGCACACTTTTAAGAACCATAAAAATCCTCCACGGATTATTACTGTGTTAGATATCGCCATTAAAGTAATATCCTACACCTCTTTTGGTCAGTAAATACTTGGCCGAGCCCGGTTCCGGCTCCAGTTTTTCTCTCACCCTTCTTACAGTAACATCTACCGTGCGGACATCCCCGTAATATTCATATCCCCACACCTTTTCCAGGAGGCTTTCCCTGGAAAAAATCTGTCCTTTGTTTGCCGCAAGGAACCTAACCAGTTCGAACTCACGCAAAGTCAGCTCAATAACCGTATCATTGCGTTTTACTTCATACCGGTCAACATCTATTGTAAGGTCACCGCACTTTATTACATTACCCGAAGAGCCCGTTGAATCGTTCATTGATATTCTTCTCAGATTGGCCTTTATTCTGGCCATGAGCTCTCTCTGGCTGAAAGGTTTCGTTATATAGTCATCAGCTCCTAGTTCCAGTCCCAGAACCTTGTCAACTTCCTCTTCCTTGGCTGTAAGCATTATTATGGGAACGCCGGAGGATTCTCTTATCTTCCTGCATACCGTAAAACCGTCCATTTTAGGTAACATCAGATCCAGCAGTACCAAATCAGGGTTTTCGTTCATGGCAAGCTCAAGTCCTGTTTCTCCGTCATATGCTTCAATTATGGAATAACCCTCTTTCTCCAGGTTGAATCTTAAAATATCAACTATGTTCTTTTCGTCATCCACAATCAGAATCTTCTGACCCAAACAAACACCCCCATAAAATACGTTACATCCCGGAACGGTTATTCTACAGACAAGCTGATTAGACGTAACAACGCCAAAATTTGTTCCAATTTTTTACCTGTTCTAAAATTCAACAAAATTCTTTTAATATTATATCATTTACATCAAAAAAATGAATAACAATGTTTACCACGCTATCTGACCAGCACCTGGAACTCCAGTTGCCTCATGGTATAATCATATTTTGCCTTCAGGGTACCAAAGACGCTCTCCATATATACCTGTTCTTCCGCCAGGTATTGTTCACGGCTCATCATACCAGTGCCCAGTTTTGTTTTTGCTATCTCAAGCTTTTTCTTCAATAATTCTTCCCGGCTTACAGCAAGGTTTACCTTGTCTTCCAGGGTGAGCAGTTCGTTGAAAGCATTCCTTATATTTACTTCCAGATTAGCTTCCGCTGTTTCAAGGTCTGCAAGGGCCTTCTCATATGCATAACGGGATTCATCATACCTTCCGGATGTAAGGCTTCTGAATCTTCCTATCACTTCCATTTCCTTTTCCCTTGCCAACACATTCCGTCCCAGCCTGTATATTTCAACATTATTCCTTATTCCTATTTTCACCAGTTCATCTATTGAAATATTCCTGTAAGGTTCATACTTAATTTCTGCAGACAATTCCAAAGGGGCGCCGTCAAGACGCAAGCCAATCAGATTTTTAAGCTTAAGCTCCGCAGCAGCAATTGAATCCTTGAGCGACCCGATATCCATGTTCTTGCTGTCAACACTGAACTTCATATTGTCCAGGTCACTTTCTGTAACAATATTCTGGGAAAACTTAACCTGCATTATGCGGTATCTTTCCTGCAAAACCTGGTACCTGTAATTCTCCAGTTCCAGTTGCTTCCTGAGCAGGAGAATCTCATAGATTGCCTTTTCGACATCCGTTTTCAATCTTTCCAAATTTTTTCCCTTGTTCAGTTTCGCAGCTTCATATGCTGTTTCCGCTTCGATAGGCTTTACTTCCCGCGCCAGGCTCATGTCCAGCATATTGTCAGTGGTACCGTAAGAATACTGGAGTATCTTGGCATCTTCCCGGGCCTTCTCCAGCGCGTTAAATTTCGTTTGAATCTCCAGGTCATCCACTGCCAGCTGCCTGTTATTTTTTTCTGCCAGTTCTTTGGCCTTTTCAACGCTCAGAACCAAGGGCTCTTCCTGGGCCAATACCGGTGAAAACAAAAATGCAGTAACGATAAATGTCAATATGAATGCATTTAATTTAGAAAGAGTTGCTCTTTTCATACTTATCCGCCTCACAATCTGTATTAGGATAAATTTGCTGAACATTTAGCCTACTGGCTGAATGCCGGACCTGTGCCAATGGCATTCCGGAATTTCATCAGCCGGGTATTGTAATTATATACAGCAAGTCTATATGCATTTTCCGTCTCCCTGACGGCATTTTCCGTTTGTTCCACAACGCTTGCAGTAACAAGGCCTGCCTCAAACCTTGCCTTTATAAGATCCAGGTTGTTTTTCTGCAGTTCCAGGGTTTTTGAAAGTTTAACAACACTTTTCCGTTCGGTATCCAGAGCCAGGTACGCGTCGCGTATTTCCTTCTCAATATTGGCTTTTGTCCTTTCAAGCTCAACCTGCAGCCTCTCAATATCCAGTAACAGGTTGCCGTATTCCTTTCCCAAATCAGGATATATGTTGTGAAGTCCGTACCGTTCGGAGATTTCCCTGTCCGTTTCCTTAATGCGTATCTGCCTTTCCAGCTGGCGGATTTCGCTGCGTGCCTTCAGGGCAAGAGACACGTAGTATTCCACGTTTTTTAAGCCGGAGGCATCAAAACTTTCATCATAAATAATTTCATCATACTCCACATAAAGAGGAACACCTATGTAGTTATTAAAGCTTCTCAAGGCATTCTCATAATTTCTTCTGGCTTCATTGTACTCAACCTTAGCCTCCAGGAGCTTAAAATCCGATTCATCCAGGGCTATGCGGGAAATCACGCCCAGTTCAAACTTTTTGTGTTCCTGTTGGTTCAGGGATTGGGCAATTTGATAACTTTCTTCCTTAATCCGTAAATTTTCCCTGGCACTGTAAAGCGCCAGGTATAAACCTCTGAGGCCCTGAACAAGCCTGTTTTTCATTACAGTTTCATTTTCCTTGACGGTAAGCCATGAATTTTCCATCACAAGAGGCATCATTTCCTTTTGTTTTTCAAGCATCATCCTGGTAAGGTTGTTAAAATACACGGTATACTCTTCTCCCATAAAAATGACCGTGGTTTTTACTGTATCAATTTTTTCAGAACTTTTTACGGTGTCCGTGTATTGCTTATATGTTTTGTTTATTGTCCTTTGCAGGTCTTTCAGAGTATTGCTGTTGTTAATCATCATAGTCCTGGCATAATTAAAATCCAGGATTACAGGTTCCTCTGCATATACATTTGAAATGCTTAAAAGTATGGCAATAAAAATAAAAAAGGATACCAGTCTTTTCAACGATAAAACCTCCTGTGACAAAAATAGGGCAGGCTTATGATATATTTTACCATATTGATGTAACAATTCAATTACCTGTATTTTTCCTTAAATTTATAGCAGTGGTGTGGAAGCAATAAAAACGCACCCGTTTTTTCTGCCCATTTCCTGCGGGAAAAGCTCACGGGTGCGAACATTTAACTCCTTTATACAGCACCGGCTATACTTTATAGCCTCTGTCCCGCAGTGCCCTGCCCACAGCCTTAAGGTTTTTAACCCGCATTTCGGAATATTCCCTGGAAACGCAAATACCTGACGCTCCTGCATCCAAAGCCCTGTGGACACATTTATATACCGTGTTTTCATCAGCAGGCAAATGCTTGTTTTTCCACGGCACATCAAAACCTATGCCCGGGTAGACCGGCACTTTACCGCCCACTCCGTCCACAATTCTCTTTGTCAGCCTGTATACATATTCCTCGGAGAAGCCCTTATTGTCCATTTCTTCCAGTTTCGGTTCAGTATCCTTATTGTAGCCCATGATGCTGTAGAAGGCATCCAATAAGGTTTCCAGCGGTACTTCCTTTAAGATGCTGTTATGCATCTTTTCAAGGTACCACCTGCGTACCCTCGGGGCAGCTATATCATGATACACTATGGGTTTTACAAAATCACAGTAATTGGTCATGTCTGCATAATCTATTTCCGCTACCTGGAATATGTCCCATGTGCTTTCCTGGTGGTCCACATGGATGCCGAAAGGCATATCAGGCCGTATTACCTTTGCGGTGCCATACAGAAGTTTTGCCAAATCCTCCTTTGATTCATGGGCCTGCTGGTCCCAGGCAAGAATTTCAGGATATTTCATCAAAATACGCACAAAAGTCACAAACGCTCCATCCACAGGACTAACCGTTCCTTCCTTAAGGCCTTTCACAAATTCATACAATACCCGGTATCCTTTTCTTGCCCTTTCAGGGTCAATACCGTGGTTTCTGGCCCTCTGAGCACAATAGTCACAGAAACATGCAGGTACGTCATCCCAGAACAACAGCCTTGATAAGGGGCCGCACCTCTCAGACCCATACTGCATGCCGTCAATAAACGGGTAAGTCTTCAATTCATCCTCAATGGTGGAGATCCAGAAATTCTTATAAGCGGGGTTGTTGAAACATGTGCTTTCATGAATACGGCCGTACACGTCAACAGCCAGGACCTTTGACCAGTTGTCAATAAACCTCATGGTCCTTCTCTGATGAGGTTCAAGTATTCTTGCATAGAGCTTCATACCTCTCTTTTTAGCCGGTTCATAAAGGTCTTCCAGTATGTCCCTGTCGGCATATTCCTCAACATTCGGATTTCTCTTGTGCCTTAGGAAAGTTCCGCCGAACCGTTTCTCATTATGTTTGATCCATACACCCGGCAGGTTGCGTTTTCTTTCATCCCTGACCTGGATGCCGTGGTCCGGGGCCAGGTTTTCTGCAGGCCTGTCACTGGCTCCATAATATGTATGAGTGTAGACAATAAGGGTGTTTATCCCCGCCGTCTGCTGCATCAGGTCAAGGGCATTGTCAATCCCTTCGTCATAAACAGCCTGGGGGCCTACCTGGATTCCTACAAATATGTCTTCCATTTTTTAGCTCCTCCTTACTGATAATAAATACCTGATTCGGTAAATGAAGCCCTAAGCCTTATGTATAACACAATTAGCGCCTGCATTTTACCATTTAAAGGCAATTCAATTACACGCGCATGTGCCTTTATCCCTGATTTTTATAATAATAAGGCACAAAAGGATGGCAAAAACAGCCCCTGAAACATCTATCATTACATCACCAAAAGAGGGATACCTTCCCGGCACAAATTTCTGATGAAACTCGTCCGACACGGCGTACAATATGCAAATTAAACCGGAAATCAACGGAAAACGGGGGATTTTGAGCTTTTTCAGCGTTACAAGGACAAGGAAACCCAGGATTGCAAACTCTGTAAAATGTGCTGCCTTCCTTACCAGGAGGCCTTCCATGATAAGGTCAATCAGACCCTGGGGCGGATTGCTCCGGAATAGTTTATTGAAAAAGGTCGTGATATAGGCTGCCACTTTGCCGCTTAGCAGAGAAGAACTGTCTCCTGGCTGGGAAGACATGAAAAATATGAAACCCATCCAAACAACCGTAAAGAAAATGAATAAAATTGTATCTTTGCCTAGCCGCTTTTCTTTTTCCCAGTTCAAGTGCAAAACTCCTTATGTAATCCTTTTCACAAGAGTGATACGTCCCGCATGGCAACAAATCATACAGTCCGGCCCTTATAAATGCATACTGCCGGCTCTTCCCATGGCAATACGTATTCAGGTAAATAACTTTTAAAAACATCCGCTCTGGATTAACGTACTCATTATACCATATTTTATACGCCTTCAAGGAGTATTCTTGCGCTTAGGATTTACGGCATGTACAGCAAAGGCATAAAAAGGAGGGCAGAGTGGCCTTCTCTTTTCTGAAATTCATTAGAAAAAAGCAGCCCCTTCGGACTGCTTTTCCTGTCTTCTCCTTTTAATATTTTTATCTCTACTAAGCTAATCTGGTACTTCGGATCATTTTCCCATCGTTTTATTATCTCATCAAAATTCAGTTAAAATCCCTTCCGCAGCACATTTTGTATGGCTTACCGCTTCCACACGGGCATGGACTGTTTGAGGCAATCCTCTTGCGGGTTCTCATATCAATAATATTCGTTAAAGCTTCATTGTTCTCGCCGGGGTTTTCTTTACCGGGTTTCACCTGATTTTTCTCAAACTTATCGAAGACCTCTTTTGATGTATGCCCTTTTAAAATCCACTGTCTTGTGTTGTTATGAAGTTCGCTTAATTTATGGGTCAGCATGTAAAGAAAATCCAGAGACGGGAATAGGAAAAGTTCCTTTAAATATTCCATAATAACCGCCGGATGCTCATCCTGCTTCATGAGTAGGATACACTCGTCCACCAGGGTCTCTGCTTCATCTTTCGGTATATCATAATTGCTTACCAAAAAGTCCACCAGGTCATTGAACTGTTCATTCCTGTCCATAAAATCCGGATTTGCCGCATCTTTCAGGAGTTTTCGGGGTATATGCTTATATGGGATTTCAGGCCTTTTCGCCTGTTCTGCAAAAACATACTCAGGATCTTCCACCTTAACATGGGAACACCTGTCAAAACTCGGTAAGATACAGAAATCATAGTCGGTTTCCTCACAAAGGAGTCCGATATAATCAATGGATTCCGGGTCAAAATCCACGTACCGTCTCATTATCTGGAACAGGTTGTGGTAGTCTATAACCCCGTAAAAATACAACAAGCCCTTCACTATAGTAAGAAATTCGCCATTCATCCTGGCCAGTCTCATAAGTTTCGGGCTGTCATATTTCATGAAAACTGCTTTTATCTCCGGGGGCATGAACAGTACTTTTTGGCTATTGATATGTCCCGGGAAAAGAAGGCCTCTTCTCGCGAAATAATCAACTTTTTTGAACGGAAGGTCCGGGTTGGCGATAATACCACCGTTTTCCGCGGCATTTTTCAATATATTGTACCTTTCTTCACTGAGCCAACTAAAGATCTTATCCAGGTGGTCCGGGATAAGGCGTGCCAGGCTTTTTACAAGCTCGGCTTTATTCAGGGCGCTTACTCCCTTAATGTACAGGGATTGCCTGATAGAATCCAGTTGTTCTTTGCGCAGAATATTTAAAGCATCTACCAAATTATATGATTCTGTTAATTCGTGTTTGTATAGGCGGGAAACATCTCCCTGGCTTTCCTTCAAAATCAATTGCTCCTTCCTGTAATTTAAGCAGTTATATGCCGGCCACAATAGCCAAATGCCCTGATCAGGGCATTTTCCTAAACCTCATATCCATTTGGATTCCGGGACTGCCACTGCCAGGAATCACGGCACATGTCATCAAGGCTGCGCCTGGCTGACCAGCCCAGTTCCTTATGAGCCTTGGTGGGGTCGGCATAGCTTTCATCAGCGTCACCTGGCCTGCGGGCAGTTATAACGTAGGGGATTTTTATACCCGTAACCTTTTCAAAACTATGTATCACGTCAAAGACGCTGTATCCTCTTCCGGTACCAAGGTTATACGCCTCAACCCCCGTCCCGTTCATTATCTTTTCAAGAGCTTTGATATGTCCCTGGGCCAGGTCGACTACATGTATGTAATCACGCACTCCTGTACCGTCATGGGTTTTATAGTCATTTCCGAATACGTATAGTTTTTCCCTTTTACCAATGGCAACCTGGGTTATATAAGGCATGAGGTTATTGGGTATTCCGTTGGGATCTTCCCCGATCTTACCGCTTTCATGGGCTCCCACGGGATTAAAATACCGGAGGAGGGCCGCTGCCCATGAATTATCAGACCTATATAAATCTCTCAGGATACGTTCGATTATTATCTTGGTATAACCGTAGGGATTAATGGCATCAAGAGGCATATCTTCCGTGAAAGGAGGTTTATTGTTTATACCGTAAACCGTGGCAGATGAACTGAACACCATCTTCTTTACGCCATATTTCTGCATAGTTTCGCAAAGGATTATCGTGCCTGAAATGTTATTGGCATAGTATTTCAAAGGCTCCTGTACCGATTCTCCCACAGCCTTGTAACCTGCAAAATGAATAACTGCTTCAATATTGTTTTCAGCAAACACCTTTTCCAGGCCTTGCCGGTCAGAAATATCCGTTTTATAAAAAACTATACTTTTCCCTGTTATTTCCTGAATTCTTCTTAAAACTTCAGGCTTGCTGTTTGACAGGTTATCCACCACAACAACTTCGTAACCTGCCTGAAGCAATTCAACACAAGTATGGCTACCGATATAACCGGCTCCACCCGTCACCAATACAGGCATTAAACCACCTCCGCCGCCAATGGGCCTATCTTTCAGATTTTTGCCTGCAAACATATTATATTTTACCACTATAACTTAACAGTTGCAAATACAATGGTATGCCCGGTTGTGTTTGCTACACATAAGTGCTGGCGGGGTTAAACTTGACAACGTTTTAATTTGCATATAGAATTGAATTGATATCATTACAGGAATTCTTCATATCAGTATGTACGCATAACTATTTTTCTTTTTCCTTGACGACAACTTGATGACTAATATCTGAGTGCAGCAAAGCTTACCGCATGTGTACCAGGATTTTTTCCATGACTGGCTTTACAATACAGGTCATGGTTTAACCGGTCATAAAATTATTAGGGAGGTATAAAGATGGCTGTATCTCAACGTAAAATTGACAAGTGGGCAAAAAAGAAGAAGATTGCAAAGCTGCACAAGGCATTGTCGGATAAGGATCCTCAAATCAGAGTGGCTGTAGTTGAAGCTTTCGGTACCATAGATCATGACGATGCAAGAAACAACATTATTGCCGCTTTGAGAGACCCGGAACCTATAGTTCGTGCAGCTGCAGTTACCGCCCTGGCAAAGATCGGAAATGACAGGGTACTGGAATTCGTAAGAAGAGTCTCTGTAGACGATACCGATGAAACAGTACGTGCAAAAGCTACGGATGCATATGCAACTCTGAAGGCACGAATAGCGGAGTTGGAGAAAGCGACGTACAATTAAGATAAAGGAAATAGTCATAATTACAAATCAAAATATATCACCCATTGGTTGTTGACATTGTGATAAACTTTATTAGCAATTATTGATAATGATTTAGTAAGTCCATATTATTAACTTTGGAAGTCTATAATAATAAAAAAGCAAGAGATATCTCTTGCTTTTTTTCTATATCATATACTATTAGCCGTCCTGCCGGGCCGTCAAACCATGGATGATGTTTCCGAATATGCCTTAAGGCCGTTTGTCCCAAGGCCGTTCCTGGCATGATTAAAGGTGGGCACTATCTTTTTTATCATGTTGACGGCTTCATCAGGATTCAGCAAAACTGCCTCCCTGAGCTGGACAAGCTGTTTTTCCAGTATTTCCGCGTTTTCAAAGACAGGTTTGGCCACAAAAATCTTGTCGTTCATTGTAGACTGCAGGCCCTCCTCATCCAGTAACAGTTCTTCATAAAGTTTCTCTCCGGGTCTTAAGCCTGTAAACACTATGTCAATATCCACCTCCGGCTCAAAACCGGAAAGTTTGATAAGGTTCCTGGCAAGGTCATATATTTTTATCGGTTCACCCATATCCAGCACAAAAATTTCTCCTCCGCTGGCCATGGCCCCTGCCTGGAGCACCAGTTGAACCGCTTCAGGTATTGTCATGAAGAACCTTTCCACATCTCTATGGGTTACGGTAACAGGCCCGCCGTTTTCAATCTGTTTCTTGAATATAGGTATTACACTTCCGTTGCTTCCCAGTACATTACCAAACCTTACGGCAACAAATTCCGTTTTGCTGCGGGCGTTGAGAGACTGTATAATCATCTCTGCAATACGCTTCGTGGCCCCCATAACGCTGGTGGGATTTACCGCCTTGTCCGTTGAGATAAGGACAAACCTTTTTACACCATACTTGTCCGCGCATTCAGCAACGTTCTGGGTACCGAACACATTATTCTTAATGGCTTCCGTCGGGTTAAGTTCCATGAGCGGAACATGCTTATGGGCCGCAGCGTGAAATACAATGTCTGGGCGGTATATACGGTAAATACTGTCAATTCTTTGCCTCTCCCTGATATTGGCCACAACAGGAACTATATCCAGCCCGGGGCATTTGTGTATCAATTCATTCTGTATTTCAAACAGGCCGTTTTCATAATTGTCCAGCATAACAAGCCTGGCCGGCATGTAAAAAGCAATCTGGCGGCATAATTCCGAGCCTATGGAACCGCCGGCTCCCGTTACCATAACAACATTGCCTTTTATATATTTCACAATCTTGTCACAGTTGAGCTTGATCGGCTCCCTTCCCAGCAAGTCCTCGATTTTTACATCCCTGATTCTCTGGACGGCCACCGATTCGTCTATGAGCTGAGTAACCGAGGGCAGTATTTTTATTCTGCAATTGGTTTTCGAACATATGGCATAAATGTCATTGATATCTCTGGGCTTTGCGGAAGGTATAGCCAGGATAATCTCATCGACACGTTTCCTGGCAACCGTTTCAATTATTTTTTCCCTTCCTCCCACGATACTGACACCATTTAACTTTTTCCCCCATTTCATGGCATCATCGTCGATGATTGCCACGGGAGTATAGTTCAGTTTCGGATTGTTATTCAGCTCTTTTACCACCAGGGCCCCGGCGTCACCGCCGCCTATTATAAGCACCCGCTTTGCACCGTTAAACCTAAGGCGCTCCCCGTACATAAACCTGCGGAATACCCTGTACATAAACCTGGAGCCGCCGATTATCACCACATCTGTAAGGAAATTAATGATAAATATGCTTCTTGGAGCCCTCAGGGACGTCCTGCCGGAAATCTCAAAATCCAGAATTACAAGAAGGAGTAAAATTCCGTTTGAAATTAATGTTGCCATTGCAACTATTCCCAGTTCATATGGCCCCGCATACTTCCAGAGACTGCTGTAGAGCTTGAATAAAACAAAACATAAAAGTTTGACTACCAGGGCAACCGCAAGCAGGTAAAACATGTTTCTTAAAAGTGCGGGAGATATTCTGTGAATCTGGCCTTCAAACTTAAGATAGTAAGACATGATGAAAGATAAGATTATGAGAAATATGTCCAATATTGCCAGCATATATTTCCTCATTCTTCTGGCCATCTGCCAATCCCCCCCCTTTACACAGACAGATTAAGTAACCTTGCGTAAATTATATTTTATTATATATGCTTCAGTAGAATAATCAAAAAAACCCTCAAAAATTTGCACCTAGGGAAAATTCGGGAAACTGGTGTCGAAAAAAAATAACAAAATATCACAACAAACCAAAAGATGCCAGAAGATTATATAATAAAGTTCTTCTTTCCACTTTTTCGGGCTGCCGGATTTCTATCTCCCTGCCCTCGATTATTTTGGCCGGATTCTCTATAAATACTTCATTTGAATAATCTCTACCAAGCTTGTCCGCTACAAATTCATACGCCTCTTTCATTCTGGGCATCCTCGATGACCCTGGATGGGCGTCAGTGGATACTATGTGCACCATTTTTCTTTGAAGCAGCATCTCTGCTGTCTTTTTAACCATTTTCCCAAAAATTCCTGTTATACTGCCGCTGTTTACCTGGCATAAAGCACCTATCCTGATAAACTCAAGCAAAACATCAGGATTATCCACAACAGCAGCGTAACGCTCAGGGTGCGCAATTATAGGCGTAATCCCCATAAGTCTAAGCTGATATATAATGTCAACGGCAAACTCAGGCATTTTCAGAACGGGGAATTCCACAAGCAAATACTGCGTTCCGTTAATGGTGAGTATACGTTTATTCTTCACCAGCCTGGGAAGATCTGTACTGATGTAGGCTTCGCTGCCGGGGAAAACCTCTATACCGTAGCCTTCAGACTGAGAAATGTCATTTACCCTTTTGACCAATGAATTAATGACAAAAGGAGACACAATACCAATCCCATCTTCCATATTATGAGGAGTCGCAACGATTTTGCTGATCCCGTCGGCTTTGGCAGAAGCTAACATTTCCCTTACATCATCCAGGTTTTTCGCCCCGTCATCAATGCCAGGCAGTATATGGCAATGCAAATCAATCATACTATTTTTCTTCTCCTTCTCCTGACACTGTTGCCTTTTTCCTCATCAGCAGTGTAATAGTAATAGTAGTTGTAATAATTGTACCCGCTGTAGTTAATAGGCACCTTGTTCAGAACCACTCCCAGGATGTTTGCCTTTACATTCATAAGCATTTGTTTTGCCCTTTGGGCATCATTCATCCTTACTCTTCCCGCACTGAATACCAGTATAGTGCCGTCAACAAGGGCAGATATAACCGCCGCATCCGCAAACGGGCCTACGGGAGGCGTATCCACAAGTACAATTCCATACTGGCTTTTTACTTCTGCCATGAATTTCTGCATTGCCTTTGAACCCAACAATTCCGCAGAATTCGGAGGTATAGGGCCAGAAGGGAGAACCTCAAGGCCAAAAACCGCCGTTTTTTGTATTACATCTTCCAGCGGCAGGTTCTGGATAAGCAAATTTGTAAGTCCTATTTTGTTGCTGATACCGAACATCTTGTGCACTGTCGGTTTTCTTAAGTCAGCATCTATTATCAAAACCCTCTTGTTTGCCCGGGCCATTGTGATGGCCAGGTTACTGGTCACGGTGGATTTCCCTTCTCCAGGTTCCGAGCTTGTAATGGCTATTGATTTTATTTCATTATCTATACCTGAAAACTCAATGTTTGTCCTGAGAGTTCTGTATGCTTCAGCAACTGCGGACTTAGGATTGTTTAAAGATATTAGCATGTCACTCATTAGGTTTCACTCCGTTCAGTTAGAGACGTCCTCTATATTCGGTATTAGTCCGATTACAGGCAAATCAAGATACTTCTTGACGTCATCCTCGGTCTTTATAGTATCGTCAAGGTATTCCACCAGGAATACTATGCCAAGGCCCAGCATAATGCCCAGCACAAAAGCCACAGCGGCATTTATCTTGTGGTCGGGTTTAACCGGGGTTTTTGGAGGAATTGCCGTGTCTATCACCTGAACATTGTCCACATCCATTATTCTTATTACTTCACTCTTAAATACTGTAGCCACTTCGTTGGCAATTTTCGTGGCAAGGATTGGGTCCTGATGGGATACACGGATTTTTATTATTTCCGTATCCTGTACGGAACTTACGTTAATCCAGGACTGGAATTCAGATATACTGCAGTCCAGCGAAAGGTTTTTGATAACCTGGTTTGATACCGTATAGCTCTTTACAATTTGCTCATACGTTTTAACAAGTTTCTGATTGAGCAGCACATCATAGTATTGCAGCATCCGCTCGTCATTCGTTTTATTGTTGTTGACGATAAGAGTTGTTGAAGACTCATATATAGTATCAAGGACACGGAATGAAATGATAAGACCAGCTGAAGTTGTAACAGCCGTAACCAGGATAATAATCCATAACCTGTTAAGTATGATATTGATCAACTTGCGTAAATCAATGCCGTTTTCAATTGACTCCATCAGCATTCCTTCTCCTATTGGTTTAAAAAAGTAAAAAATTTCTAATAATGTGATTATGTATTTATATTTTACCTTTTATATTTACTCTTTTCAACATTAAAATGAAACAAAAATAGATATTCATGGACAATATTTCCATAAACATCTATTATTTTTTATTATTGATCTAAATTCAACAATTTTCAAGGTATACATAGTTTCATTACGGTATTTCAAGAATTACCCTTCCCACTGTTGATGCGCTTAAGGCAACGGCTTCCTCGAAGCGTTCGAGAGGTACTTTTGGCCCTATATAATTGGACACGTTGATTTTCCCCACCTCAAGCAAATTGTTCAATGTCTCCCACGTCTCATACATTCTCCTGCCGAAAATGCCGGTTAGAATCAATTCCTTATATACAGCTTTCAGCATGAAATTCTCAAATGTCAGCGGATAGTCTATCATTCCTACAAAAACGCATGTCCCTGCGGTTTTCATAATGTTAATCATTTGATTTATTACCTTCTGGTTACCGGTATATTCTATTGCCACATCTACACCCTGCCCATGGGTATGCTGCATCACAACTTCCACCAGGTCCTCTTCTTTCCCGTTTATGACCACGTCGGCCCCAAGCTCCGCAGCCTTTTCAAGCTTATCCTTCGTAGTGCTCAAGGCAAAGATTTTTGAAGCCCCAAGTATCCTGGCCAGCTCGATGCTCATCAGGCCAATGGCTCCGCAGCCTAAAATGGCAATGGACTTTCCACCTATCTCCGCTTTACTGAGGGCATGAAGGGCTGTACCTAAGGGTTCCATAACAGCTCCGTGTTCAAAGGGAATGCCCGGGTCCATTTTTATGGCCGATTTTACCGGGATTTTGATGTATTCAGCAAAACACCCGTCAAAGCTCCTGCCCAATACACCCATATTATTGGTGCATATATGCTGGTTACCCGTCCTGCAGGTGTAGCAATATCCGCACGGCACATGGGTTTCTCCCACAACATGGTCACCTACTGCAATCCCTTTCACATCGCGGCCTATCTCCACCACTTCCCCCATAAATTCATGGCCCATGGTAATGGGCAGCGGAAGCTTCAGGTCCCTGACCAGCGGAGTCCACTCATATACGTCCACGTCTGATTTGCATAATGCCGCAGCTTTGACCTTTACCAGCACCTCATCACCGGATGTTATTTCAGGTATGGGTACATCCGTGTATAAAGCACCCTTTCCTGGCTCAACCTTCCTTATTGCTTTCACTTTTGACTACCTCCCTTTTTTTCTGACAGTCACAGGCTAGCTCTCCTGCTTTCGGCTTTCGTATACAAAGAATGGTTCTATTGTCTGTTTCGGTTTGGTGAAGGTTAACACTGGGCGTGAGGGTTACAAAATCTTTATGAGCAGATTCTTGTAAAAGCGTAATTTGCGGCACGGATGCCGCGAGCCGGCGCCCGAGCCACGGAAGGCGAGTAAGCCGGGTAGCTTTTTACAAGGTTCTGCGCATTTACATTTTCTTGACGAACGGACAGTTAACCGTAACCATACCTATTCAGATACAGAACCATCCCCGTGTCTTCCCATGCTCAGACAAGAGAACTGTCCGCGTATTTTCCCATGCGCAGACAAGAGAACCGTTCCCTTGCCTGCGCCAGCGTAGCCCCGTTATTTTTCTCCTCTTGCGAGCCTTACATGGGAATCTGCCATTTCATATCCTGCGGCCTGGGCACATGCGGTGTTAAGGTCAAGGGCCGTAACTGCAGCTGCTGCAATCTCAGCCAGACGTTTTACATTATCATTGTCGTCAACACTCTTTCCATATCCGGCGCATCCCAGGAGCTCAAGGGCTTCCCTGGCGGTACCGTACATGGTACCCCCGCCTATGGTGGCCATTTCAAGGGAAGGCATCGAAGCGGTAAACCTCAACAGGCCGTCGCCAATTGATTCCGCCTGGATAAAGCATGCTGCGGACGTGATTATCTGGGCCAGGTCCTGGCCTGTGGCGGCAAAGAAAGCTGCCAATGTATTGGCTGCATTGACGTTGAACCCGGATATGGTTCCACTGAAGCTTGATCCAAGATAGCACTTGTTAAATACAACCCTTTCAACGCTTCTGCTGTTGACGCCTTCCTTAAATACCTGTTTCAAAATGTCATCGCTTATGACGACCTCAGTCTCAACAGACTTTCCTCTGCCGTTCAGCACATTTATATGGGCAGCCTTTTTATCCGTGCACAGATTGCTGCTTATTGTCACCAGCCTCCAGTCAGGCATCCTCCTCAGCAATTCCCTTATTATCTCTGCAGAGGCCTTTGTGACACCGTTCATGCCCATGGCGTCGCCGGTCTTGAACTCCATCCTTAAGAAAACCTTTACTCCCAGCTGGTATGGAGTTATTTTCTCCAGCCGTACAAAGGGGTCAGGAACAAACCTTCCCAGGTCTGCAACATATTCCGCCTGTTTTTCCTCTATTTCACGGCACAGCCTTGCGCCTTCCACGATATCCGGAGCTTCAATCATGGGAGCCCTGGTCATTCCGTCATAATGGACCACTGTCTTTATTCCGCCAGCCATGTTTATTGCCTTAATGCCTCTTTGTACACCGGCTATCAAAGCAGCTTCATTGGTTGCCAGAGGAATATAGAATTCTCCCTTGGCGTACTGCCCGTTTATTTTCATAGGTCCTGCTATGCCCATGGGGATAATGGCGCCGCCCACCTTCATTTCTATACCCGGCAGCACCACGCCCTCTGCAGACAGCGAAACATTGTCCGGCTGGGTTTCCTTTATCCTGTTTAAGGATTTTCCGGTTATTTCCTCGATCTGCTGGCACCTTATCCTGGCGGCATCCCTGGATGCATCCGCCAGTTTGCTCTTGTCTGAGTTGTACACTTCCTTGAAAATTATGTTTTCCAGGTGTTGTTGCTTAATTTTTCCTTCACTGAAATTTTTGGCTATCTCCTGTAATTTGCTTCCCATAATGGTTCCTCCTTAAGCACTGCAGCAAGATGTACCGGTCAAAGACTTGGCGTATTTGCCGCATTCCTTGATTTTCTCCAGGTCTATACCGGTCTTTATACCCATCCTGTGGAACATTTCCACAAGGGTTTCAGTAGCTGTGTTACCTGTAGCTCCCGGAGCATACGGGCATCCACCCAAACCGCCGGCAGCACCGTCGAATATCCTTATCCCCGCCTCAAGACAGGCAAGAGTATTGGCAAATTCAATACCGTCGGACTGGTGGAAATGGACTGCCAAATCGGCCTTTTTAAGGCTGTCCTTTACACTTTTGGCAACCTTATAGGAAAGTATGGGATCCGCCATGCCGGTTGTATCCCCCAGGGAAATTTCATAGGACCCGAAGCTTTCAAGTGCCTGGGCTATTTCCACAACCTTCTCAACAGGGATTTCCCCTTCCATGGGGCACCCGAATGATGTGGCGATATATGACCTCACTTTAATGTTATGCTCCCTTGCCACCTTATTAATCTCCTCAATCTGTTTCAGGGAAGTTGCAATATCCATATTGAGATTCTTTTTGTTGTGGCTTTCACTGGAACTCATTATGGTGACCACTTCATTAAGCCCCGCCTCTATGGCCAGTTCCAGTCCTTTCATGTTAGGAATCAGGGCATTGTAGACAACGCCTTCTTTTTTCCTTATTCTCTGGAACACCTCTTTTGCATCTCTCATTTGGGGAACCCACTTGGGATGTACAAAGGACGTTACTTCTATCCATTTGCAGCCTGCGTCCGTAAGCATGTTGACAAACTCAATCTTTTTCTCAGTCGGTATGAACTCAGCTTCATTCTGCAGGCCATCTCTTGGTCCCACTTCAAAAATTTTTACTTCTTCAGGAAAAGCGCTATTCAAGATAAATTACCCCCTTAAGCTGTCATTCTGTCTGATGTACAGCAATTTTATATATTTACTCCCAGGCAAAACCCGGACTATCTTACAATTATGTCCGTGTAATTGCTGGAGAGGACTTTGCCGTTTTTATCCTTTACCTCCATTTGCACAACATACTCACCGGAAGCATCCTTCGGGATATCCCATACGATATGGTCAATTACCACCGCAGAGTCTTCCTCCAGGTTTGAAACAAAGGAGTTGGAGCATGCCACTTCCCCTGTTTCCTTATGCACAACCTGCCAGCTTATAGTGCAATCTTCCATGAATCCCATGTCATTGGTGACCCATACCTTGCCAATGAAAGTGGTGGAAGGATGATATATCTTGTCGCGGCCGATAATATACGGGTCAGCGTTCCACTCAAGGCTTATAAGTACCGGTGTATAGACGGCCTTCATGGAATAGTAAACCTTATACGGCCTGCGGTAGTAGTCAAAGAGGCCGGAACCAATCATGGGACATGCATCGGACCAGTAATACAGGTACATTGAGCCGCACGGCCTGTATTTACGCTGGCGTACAGCCTCTATCTGCTCTTTTACTACCTTTGCCTCGTATTCCTGGTAGTTGTTGATGAACTCTTCCAGGGAATTGCCCATGTCTATCCTGGCATTCTTGAAGGTTATATCATAGAAAAGTCCCCAGTATTCCCATGTGTCCCAATGAGGCGGCCACAGCTTGTCTTCCGGGATAAATGTCTTTAAGGTTTCAAGGCACGGAATTGACTGGGCGCCGAATTCCACAATATTGGGCTGGAAGTCTATCTTCCTGATGTCTGCGTCTCCGTCCTGGCAGCAGCCAATCATGAAGTTCTGAACACCTTCCCTGTAATCTCCCTTGTGTATCCACCTGGTGGGATCAACGGTGCCCAATGTCTCTTTCAATACTTCGCACAAACGGAAATAGTTGTTTGGACGTTCGGTGAAATTATAAATCTCGGGTTCCTTGAATACGGACCACATACCAATACATGCGTGGTTGTACAGCATTTCACCCATATCTTTTATCATTTCGGAGGCACGGTCAATGAAATCGTCAGAGTCGGATACACAGTAATGGAGCGGGAATACCTGCCATACCAGGAAGCCCATCTCATCACACAATGTATAGAACCCGTCCTTTTCCACATGGCTTCCAATTCTTATGGAGTTTATATTCATATCCAGCATCTTCTCAAGGTCGTCTCTCCACATTTTTTCATTGGCCACACTCATCCAGTTGCCGGAAATATATCTCATGCCACGCAGGAATATACGTTTGCCGTTGACAATCCAGTGGCCGGTTTTGTCGTCATGAACCACTTCTTTTATACCGAAATTCTGTCGGACAGTGTCGTTGCATACCCGGAATTCAGCAGTGTACATATTGGGCTTTCCATGGTCCCACGGCCACCACAGCTTGGCATCCGGCACCGTCAGGGTAATCTTGAAAGTGTTTATCCCGGGAAGAATGACTATCTTCCGTGCGCGCCTGCCCTCATATTCGTCTTCAAAATTGTAAGGCCTTATGATCATATCCAGATCCGTCTCAATAACATCACAGGTTGTGTTATTGATCCTTACGTCAGCTGTTACAAGGCCTGTGCCGTCGTATTTATCCCTGCCGTCACCTGCCCAATCTTTCTTCTTTACCACCCGGGTGAATATCTTCACGTATTCAATAAATACATGTTCCCTGGCAACAAGGAAGACATCGTCCCATATACCGCCTGAATTGCCGTCGCCACGGAATTTCGTCATGGATCCGGGCCTGTGCATGGCGTCAATCATATGTCCCTTTACAAGGTCGATGTCAACTGCCTGGTGCCTCTTGTAATCCTTTGACAGGGGATTTTCCGAATCAATTGCCAGCTTGTATTCGGCATTGGGCCTTGGTGCACTGTCACGCACCACCAGTATATTGTCGGAATCCATGTTGACAATGTCAGTTACGTCAAATTCGAAGGGATTGAACATACCTTCATGGGAACCAAGAAAACGGCCGTTCAGCCAAACATCAGCATAATAGTCCACAGCCTTAAAATAAATATAAATCCTTTTGCCTTTGAAGGATTCAGGAACTTTAAATGAGGTCTGAAACCATATGGTACCAAAATAATCTCCCACTTCTGTAAGGTACCAGTTATTAGGTATTTCCATACCCTTCCATGTTGAAAAGTCCACATCAGGCTTATAAAGTCCCTCATCCCTGCCTGTGTCCTTTTCATCAATCCTGTACTTCCAAACACCGTTTAAGGAAACTTTTAATTCAGGCAACAATCTATACATTTTAATCCCCCAGCTTAATTATATATTATTTTTTATAGTTGTACCGTTTTTTGGAAAAAGTTTTGTCACCTTTTCAGGTGTCATGCGTCTTTCAAGTTCACAGCCATCCACTTCCACCATGGTCACTTCCAGGAGATACATTGCTTCGCTCCCCTCTTCCAGGTGCCCCACATAGACATTTTCAGGGTCGGCTGCAACTATATGAAAATGCGCCTTCCCTCCGAATACGGACCCGGTCAGGGAACCGATTTCCATGGGCTTCTCAACGCAAAGGATTTCATCATTTGCCGCTGCGCCCATATCGGTGGGCCTGTGGTAGATAAGCTTCTGAATGGAGCCAACAGCGCTGCCTACAATGGCGTTTTCAACTCCTGCCTTCTTCAGCGCTTCACAAATGGTTTCTACAATCTTTTCTCCCCGTTCAAGCTCAATAACAATTGTCCTGCCTAATCCTTTAGTATCAAATACTTTCATACGCTCCTCCTTTAGAATGAAATAACTTTATTTCAAGGGAGCGGATATGACCTTATCCGCCCCCTTGTATCTTAAGTTTATGCAATTTTTAGTTAAGTATGGTGTAACGCTCTCAGGCATGCCTATCATACCAAGCACCTGGTTTACGAGGCCCTGTATGCCAAATACCTGCCTCCACAGAACGGATATGGCAACGCTTCCTCCCAAAAGGGCAGGCAAATAATAGACGGCCCTGAAATACTTAAGCCCCGGTATTCCTCTATTTAATACCAAGGCCAGGATTAAGGCAAATGTCAGTTGCAGTGGAACACCCACAAGCACATAAATGACAGTCACTTTGCAGGCCTGGATAAAACGGGGATCTCTCAAAAGCATTATGTAATTCTCTAATCCTATGAATTTCGGACTTTCAAAAAGGTTAAAGTTGGTGAAGGAAAGATATAGCGAGTGCAGAATCGGGTAAATGGAAAACAAAAATATACCGATGATCCACGGAGCCAGGAAAAACAGGGCATACTTACTGGATTGCCAGAATTTGAACAATCCATTTTTACGGGTGATAACTTCACTTTGAGTAACCATTTCTTTCACCTTTCATTTTCCCTTATTATTCCTAAGATTTACTGCCTTAACGAATGTTTAAAAACATCATGCATATAATTGAAAAGACAGCCGGTCTTTGAGTTCCTTATTATGCTGCACAGAATTGATTACATTCAGTATAAACTACCAAATTGTGCATGTCAATATAAATTATAATTTATAAATTATAATTTATTAACTTGTATGACTGTTTAAATTGTGCGATAATTTTATATAGTCCGACATTAAGGACTTTACAAATATACTGATAAATTTCTCTTGTTTATAAGTTATTGCAGAAATGTAAAAATAAAGATATTATAGTTGTTATAATTTATATTATTTTATTTACAGCCAGTTATTTTTATGTTACTTTAAAATAAATATTTAAAAAGGTGTACAGAATATGATAAACAACTTTGTCCTTACGGATTACGCATATTCATCAATCCTGGAAAAGATACTGACATCTGAAATAAAGCCCGGTGAAAGAATAAGAGAGGATTTGCTCGCCAAAGAGTTCGGGATTAGCAGGACTCCCGTCCGCGAGGCTATAAACCAGCTTGTCCAGAATGGCTTTATTGTAAACATTAAGAGAAAAGGTCTTTACTGCGTAAAAGTAACCAGGCAGGACTTGCTGGACTTAATGGATCTACGCATGGCTCTGGAATCACTGTCCTTAAGCAAATGCATAGAATTGTGCAGCGAGGAGGATATTCAGAATTTACAATCTATCATTGACGATTTTTACAGGCAGTACAACCATATACTTAACAACCCGGACGCCAACAGCGGCAGGAATATCGCTTATCTCCACAACAATTACGACGTTAAGTTCCATGTCAGCATAGCCAATGTCTCGAAATCCAACAGGCTGATAAAGTATATCAGCGAAGTGGAAAATACACTGCTCATCGCCCGCCAGAACATCTATAAGAGTGAATGGGCAAAGGAGATTGTGTCTCTTTCCTGGCAGCAGCATGAATCATTACTGGAAGCCATCAAATCAGGCAACAGCACTGCCGCCATTGATATGCTCAAGCAGCATCTGCAGCTGATGAAAGATACCCAGGTCGATAAAATAGACGACACGGATGCAGATGAAGCTGAAGAAATCCAGGTAAACAGCTCTTTGCAAAAAGTTAGAGTTCCGGGAAAGTCCAACCTGTAAATCAGATATACAGATAATCTGACCTGTAATTAACCTGCAATAGCTTTATAATATGTAATTGATGTTTCAGTTATCATGCAGAAAAAATTCACTTATTATGTAAATAATTATTATTAAAAGGAAGTGGGATTGTGTCCCTGGAAAAATCTTTCGTGCTGACAGCAACTTTCCCCAGCGCCAGGTCCGGTGTCGGGAACTTAAAGAAGGCATTGGAATATATCAAACCATATAATTTTTCCACTGTTGAATATTATTGTGATGAATATAAAGCAGAAGAAATAAGAAAGCTTTTCGGTAATCAAAAAACTATCCTGCTGGCCGCTGCCCTTCAGAAATCCAACGGCCTAAACCCCAGTTCATCCGATACAGGCACCAGAAAAAAAGCTGTGGACCTTCTTACAGAATGTTTCAAATTCGCAGGTGACGCCGGTGCAAGCGCCGTCCTTATAAACAGCGGGCCACGCCCCGAAAAGGAACAGGACGATGAAACATGCCTGGAATACCTGGCCGAATCTATAATTGAACTGCACCACAGGGTGCCGGACATAAATATCCTCCTGGAACCGGGAGACAGGGATGTGGAGTACAGGCACTTACTGGGGCATATGGATAAATCCGTGGCTTTTATCAGGAACATAAGGCCGGAAGTGCCGAATATCAGCCTTACCTTTGACATAAGCCACATAGCCCAGCTTAACGAAGAACTTTACGGAGCCTGGTCTACGGCAAAGGATTACTGCACCCATGTACACCTGGCAAACTGCGTACTTAATAAAACGTCCCCTTTGTATGGCGACAAGCATCCCCTTTTCAGCGCTGAAGACAGCGCCGTAGGACATGAGAGGGCCAGGGAGTTTTATAACTTCCTGAAAAATGAAGAGAGGCCCATAACAGTAGGTATAGAAGTAATTTGCCATTATGGGCCCGAGGAGAAGTTATTTCAAGGTTTCGTTAACGAAACCGGCTGGTTTTTCAATGAATGATTCTTATTTCAGCCTGTCAAGGGTTTCATCCGGTTCCAGCCCGAGTTTTTCATAGTGTTTACGGCGTGTATTCATGTCGTCTTCCAGGATCTTAACTGCAAATTTTACTACTTCCTCAGCCTTGTCTCTGGGGATAACCAGAACGCCGTCATCGTCAGCTTTGATTATATCGCCCGGATTTACTGCAACACCGCCGCATTTTATGGGTATATTTACACCACCGTTGACGAGTCTGCCATAAACATGGTTAAATGTCGGGGTCGTGCAGAATACATTAATCTTCTCCAGGTTGCATTCATAGATATCGCGGCATCCGCCGTCTATTACTACGCCTTCAATACCCCTTATCTTAGTGCTGGCCCCGATTTCAGAACCCCAGATACCGCCCGGGTACCCGTCCATGTCTATACAAACAACCATGTCTTTGGCATTTTCTTCTGTAATCATACTGTTGAAAGTGTAGGTATCGGAGCACCATTTGTTCAGTTCTTCATAATACTCTTCAATGGTTTTGCATACTTTAACTTCCTTTTGAGCCGGGATAAGCTTAACAGTGAAAGCAAATCCTGCGAATGTAATTCCCGGACGTATGGGCCTCATCTTTGAAGTCATGGTGCCTTTGTTCACTAGCCCTAAGGCGTCCATTCCATCTGATAAATCGGAATTCCTGCATTTCCTGATTAACTGAATTAATTCTTGATCTGTCATTTTAACTCTCCTTTGCGTTTTGTTTTGTTTTATTTCTTTTCATATTTAATTAAAAACTATTTATATTAATTAATAAATACTTTCTTTTAGCATGACCTCTATAAGCTTATCATCTTTAGCAAACTCCAATGCATAACTGAGTGAGCACCATGACAACTCAGCCGGTGTCACACCTACCAGAAGCCTTTCAGGTCTCATTTCTTTCATACTAAGTTAACAGAGCCTTTTTAATAGGTTTTACTATAAGTTTAAAAAATTATTTTTTTTCTTTAAAAACGGCAATATTTAACTCATTTTTAACCCGTTCCAATTCAACGCCCTTAATTTCCAGCAGTGATATTTCAGCCAGGTACAAGACAGTTGTATCTTCTTCCAGGTGGCCGGTATACGCTTGTTCCAGATCAGATATAACCATGTGAAAATGCGGTTCACCGTCAATTACAACACCCTGCAGCGATGCAAGTTCCAAAGGTTTTTCCACAGTTACATATTCATCCACAGGAGACTCTTCCATACCGGTTACCCTGTGAAAAACAGCCTTCTGAAGTGAACCAATAGCGCTTAAAACGACAGCATTTTTTATACCGACTTCTTTCAGCTGTTCTCTTATGCTTTCAAGAAGCTTTTCACCTCTTTGCAAATTGAGTAGCACTATTCTTCCGGTACCTTCGCCGATGAATCTTATCATGTAAACCATTCCTTTCATAATTATTCTGGTTACGTAAGATATTAAATTTATATGATTAAGTCTATATAATGGTGTAAAAAGAAAAATAATAAGTTGAGCCAAAGCTCATGCCTCGGTTAGAATATAGTTACCCAACAATACCAAACCGAGGAGGATGAACCATGGCTCAGTTTAA
>Ga0134102_1000173_pt1 | contig 82561 bp, 62 predicted proteins | sample 13_3_2metaG_FD_94447 | JGI IMG/M metagenome (GOLD analysis project Ga0134102, IMG submission 94447) | Switchgrass degrading microbial communities from high solid loading bioreactors in New Hampshire, USA - 13_49_3.3_201_A3 metaG | ecosystem: Engineered > Bioreactor > Semi-continuous > Anaerobic...
ACAGCTTCGTTATCTTAACATACTTTTTTCATTATGTCAATATGTCTTTTCTCGGTATTTCTTGTCACTTCTCGGATGCCATGTATAGTTTCCGAAACCAGTATACTCATATACGGACGCCATGTATGGCGTCCCTACATCATAGTCAACGATATTATTAATTTACGGGCAAACACTGTTCGCCTTTACAAAAATGACGATTTATTCATATATGAACGGTATCTATAATATAGTTTGTTAAGTTGATGGAATTGCATGGAAACCCGCTCTCTTGTACGACATCCCTTACATTATAGTCAGTAATTATCATTAAGTTTGAGAACGACCATTGGGTTGTCTCTACATTAGATATTGTTTCATGTATTGATAAATCATCTAGTATCAATACATACCAATCAAATAATATTTTCTCTAATTTTGAATATTATTATATCACTTTTCTACTATCGGTCATTACTCTACTATTCGTACAACCGCCGTTCATTACGTATATTTTTGTACTTTTTAGATAATATATTAAATAAAATCTTATATAGTAAAGGAGAATATAACTTATATGAACGATAAGGACAACAATAGGAGACCATTATATGAAAGAATATACAATGCTAATATTTTAAGTGATGCCAGTTTATTCAGCATAAAACCATCCGATTTGGTTATCAAAAATTTTGAAGAAAATGCAGATGAAAAAGAAATGAAAAAAGAAGATGAAACAGATTCCGAATGAAATAACGCAGTATCATTTATGACACTGCGTTATTTTCTTCATCATCCGTATCTTCTGTTCTTGCTACTCCCACAAGATGTACACCTTCATCCATTCTCATCAAAGTAACACCTTGTGTTACTCTTCCAAGTTTATTGATATCTTTTACTTTTATTCGAATAATAGTACCGTCGGAAGTGATGAACATTACATCATCTTTATCAGTTACTACCTTTATTCCTGCTACTTTTCCTGTCTTTTCAGTAATTTTGTAGGTTAAAATACCCTTACCACCTCTTGTTTGTACTCTATATTCATTTAGATCGGTCTTTTTGCCGAATCCATTTTCAGTGACAACCAGTAAATCAGCATTTTCTCTTATCAACGACATCCCTACAACATAATCTCCTTCATTTAATGTCATAGCTTTTACGCCATGAGTAGTTCTTCCCATAGGTCTTACATCGTTTTCACTGAATCGAATAGCCATTCCAAGTCTGGTACCAAGTATTATTTGCTGATTACCGTCGGTCATCTTTACACGAATTAATTCATCATCTTCGTCTAAATTAATAGCAGCAAGGCCGTTCTTTCTTGTAGTATTATATTCCATAAGGTCAGTCTTTTTAATAACGCCTTTTTTTGTTGCCATAACTAAATATTTACCTTCTTCGAATTTTTTCACAGGAATCATAGCCGTTACTTTTTCATTCGGATCTAACGGAAGAAGATTAACAATTGGGGTTCCTTTGGCTTGCCTTCCGGCTTCAGGAATTTCATAAGCTTTTAACCGATACATTTTCCCTTTATTGGTAAAGAATAAAATATGACTGTGAGTGGAAGCAATAAATAAAGTTTCTACAAAATCTTCCTCCCTGGTACTTAACCCGGTAATTCCTTTTCCGCCTCTTTTTTGACTTTTATAAGTATTAACCGCTAATCTTTTTATATATCCGAAATGAGTTAAGGTGATGACTTCATCTTCTTCTTCAATAAGGTCTTCCACATCAATTTCATCGGAAAAAGCCGTTATTTCCGTTTTCCTTTCATCTCCATACTTTTCTTTAATTACTAAAAGTTCTTCTTTTATAATATTTAATACCATCGATTCATTGGCTAATACTTCTTTTAAGTATTTTATCTTTTCCGTAAGCTCTTTATATTCTTCTTCAATTTTCTCTCTTTCCAATCCGGTTAATCTAGCCAGTCTCATATCTAATATTGCTTGAGCCTGTGCATCGCTTAACTCAAATTTTTCCATTAATTGCTCTTTTGCAATTGCTGTCGTTTTTGATCCTCTTATTATATCAATAATTTCATCAATGTGGTCAAGAGCAATTCTTAATCCTTCCAATATATGAGCTCTTGCTTCAGCTTTATCTAAATCATACTTTGTTCTTCTTGTAATAACCTGTTTTTGAAAATCAATATAATAATCCAAAATCTGTCTTAAATTAAGTATCTTGGGCTCATTATCAACCAATGCAAGCATAATTGTACTAAAAGTATCTTGCATTTGGGTGTTTTTATAAAGATTATTCAATATCACATTAGCATTTACATCCTTTTTAAGCTCAATAACAATTCTCATGCCTTCCCTGTCGGATTCATCTCGAAGGTCCGAAATTCCTTCTATTTTCTTATCTTTCACCAATTCCGCAATTTTTTCAATAAGCCTTGCTTTATTTACTTGATAAGGAAGCTCGGTAACAACAATTCTTTGCCTGTTGTTTCCCATTTCTTCTATTTCTACTCTTGATCGGACAGTAATTTTTCCTCTGCCTGTTGTATAAGCACTTCTTATTCCGCTTTTACCCACAATAATTCCTGCAGTAGGAAAATCCGGACCTTTTATATATTTCATTAATTCATCAATGGTTATGTTAGGATCATCAATAACTGCAACAATACCATTAATGACTTCTGTAAGATTATGAGGAGGAATATTGGTTGCCATACCGACGGCAATTCCTGAAGATCCGTTTACTAAAAGATTCGGAAATCTTGAGGGCAACACTACAGGTTCTTTTAAACGTTCATCATAGTTCGGAACAAAATCAACGGTTTCTTTCTCAATATCAGAAAGCATTTCGACTGCTATCTTAGACATTCTTGATTCGGTATAACGATAAGCAGCCGGAGGATCACCGTCAATGGAACCAAAATTACCATGCCCGTCCACCAAGGGATACCTTAATGAAAAGTCCTGTGCCATTCTGACCATACTGTCATAAACAGCCGCATCACCATGAGGATGATATTTACCTAAAACACTACCAACAGTATCCGCACATTTTCTGTATGGTTTATCCGGCGTAAGTCCTGCCTCATACATGGTATATAAAATTCTTCGATGTACAGGCTTAAGTCCATCCCTTACATCAGGTAAGGCACGTCCCACTATTACACTCATTGCATAATCTATATACGATTTTTTCATTTCTTTCTCAATATCTACTTGAATAATTTTTTGTTCGGAGTCTTTAATCATTATCTTTTCTCCCTTCAAGCGGACGACCACAGGTCGCCCCTACGTATAAGGTTATATTTATTTTGCAACCACAGGTCGCTCCTACAAAAATTAATATCACATTTAATACATTTGTAGGGATGTCATACATGGCATCCATTTATGAATGCATTTGACTTCGGAAACCATATATGGTGTTCCTACCGTAAATACAGATTCAGGAATATATGAACTGTATCCATTATATTACTGCATTATATATCTAAATTACTTACAGTCTTAGCATACATTTCAATAAATTCTCTTCTTGGTTCAACCTTATCCCCCATAAGTATGGTAAATATTTCGTCTGCAGCAACTGCATCTTCTAATTTCACTTTAAGAATAGTCCTGGTTTCAGGATTCATTGTAGTCTCCCACAACTGTTCCGGATTCATTTCACCCAAACCTTTGTATCTTTGCACGTTAGCATCTTTTCCTACTTCTGCTAAAACTTTTTCTAATTCTTTATCAGAATAAGCATATTTTGTAATTTTACCTTTTGATACTTTATATAAAGGAGGCTGGGCAATAAATACATGTCCATGTTCTATCAACGGACGCATAAATCTGAAAAAGAAAGTCAGAAGCAATGTTCTTATATGTGCACCGTCTACATCAGCGTCTGCCATAATAATGACTTTCCCGTATCTTATTTTGGTGATATCAAAATCATCGCCTATACCGGCTCCAATAGCGGTAATGACAGGCATTAATTTATCATTACCGTATACCTTATCAACCCTTGCCTTTTCTACATTTAACATCTTACCCCATAAAGGCAGAATAGCCTGAAATTTCCTATCTCTTCCTTGTTTAGCAGAACCACCTGCCGAATCTCCCTCAACGATATAAATTTCTGTCAATGCCGGATCCCTTTCGGAACAATCTGCTAATTTTCCCGGAAGTGTTGTACTTTCCAACGCTGTTTTTCTTCTTGTAAGTTCTCTTGCCTTTCTTGCTGCTTCACGCGCTCTGGCTGCAGTCATTGCCTTTTCTAAAATAACTTTTGCAACACTGGGATTCTCTTCTAAGAAAGCCGAGAATTTTTCATTCATTACATTTTCTACAAAACTTCGTATTTCACTGTTTCCCAGCTTTGTTTTGGTTTGACCTTCAAATTCCGCTTCCATAAGTTTAACACTTATGACAGCTGTAAGGCCTTCTCTTACGTCTTCTCCGCTGAGATTTTTATCGTTTTCTTTTATAAGATTATATTTCCGTCCGTAATCATTAAGAATTTTTGTAAGTGCACTTTTAAAACCGGTCTCATGGGTGCCGCCTTCCGTTGTGTGAATATTATTGGCAAAACTTACAATATTCTCATTATAAGAATCATTATACTGCATTGCAATTTCTACGTAAGCATTGTTTTTTTCCGACTCAAAGTAAATAACATCTTTATGTAGAACTTCTTTATTACGATTAATATATTCTACAAAAGATACGATACCACCGTCGTATTTTAATTCTTTCTTTTGACCTTCTCCTCGTTTATCGGTTAAAACAATTTTTATTCCTTTGTTAAGAAAAGCTTGTTCTCTTAATCTCTTAAGCAATGTATCAAAATCAAATTCCAATTCCTCAAATATTTCACCGTCCGGTTTAAACGTTATTTTCGTTCCTGTTTTATTGGTTTCCCCAATAACTTTTAACGGGTGAACGGCATGCCCTCTTTCATACCTTTGAAAATGAATTTTACTGCCGTCATAAACTTCTACTTCCAAATATTCGGAAAGAGCATTAACAACCGACGCACCTACTCCATGAAGTCCACCCGATACTTTATATCCTTCGCCACCGAATTTTCCCCCTGCGTGCAAAACAGTAAATACAACTTCTACGGCAGGAATTCCCATTTTCGGATGAATACCTACAGGAATCCCCCTCCCGTCATCTTCTACAACAACGGAATTATCTTCATTAACAGTGACCCAAATATTATGACAATATCCTGCAAGTGCTTCATCAATACTGTTATCTACAATTTCATAAACCAAATGATGCAGTCCACTGGATGATGTACTCCCTATATACATGCCAGGCCGTTTTCTGACTGCTTCCAAACCTTCTAATACTTGTATTTGATTTTCATCGTAGTTTGTACTTATCGGTTCTTTTGTCATAATAATCCTCCATCTTCTCCATAATTATTTCCCTTATGACTTAACTTATCGATATAGTTTGCCCTTTTAAATAATGTTACGGATGAAATTGGAGAAATATATATTTTGCTTTTCTTATCTACCTCGGTAATGACATATGATTTTGGTAAATCTTCGGAAACATTAACAATAAACCCTTCTTCTTCTGCAATGCTTAAAAATTCTTTACTGATTTTAGATACTGTAGTAGTTTCCATATCCATAATAGCAATTACATTTTTTAAATTTACTACTACATCTCCTCCAAGATGTAAAAACATATTAATATACTCCTTCCCTGACCATTCCCTTTTCCACTTTAAAAAAGGAGGCCTGATCATAATTAACGAATTTATCAATATCGGTACATGTAATAATGACCTGTTTATCTTCTATCTTGTTCGTAAGAAAATTCTGTCTGCTTTTATCCAATTCAGACATAATATCATCTAAAAGTAAAACCGGATATTCGCCTGTATATTCTTTTATAAATTCCATTTCTGCCAATTTTAAAGATAAAACAACGGTTCTTTGCTGCCCCTGTGAAGCAAAATGCTTTACTGTAACATTATTAATAACAAATTCAATCTCATCCCTATGAGGCCCTACTAATGTCATTCCGCTCTCTATTTCTCTCTTGCTGTTATGTAATAACTGTATTTGAAATAATTCTTTTATTTTTTTTTCACTCTCTATTTGATCACTTCTTATCCCCGGAAAATAACTGATATCCAATTTTTCACAGCCAAGTGTAATATTAAAATGAACTTGACGTGCAAATTCACTTAACTTTTTTATATATAGTTCCCTGTACCAAATAATTTTAGAGCCGTATTCCACTAATTTTTCATCCCATACGGACAGTGTTTCTTTCAATGAACTTTTTACGGAAATTTCCTTTAAAAGTTTATTTCTTTGTTCAAGTACTTTTACATATTGCTGTAAATAATAAAAATAATTAGGACGTATTTGACTTATGCCTATATCTAAAAATCGCCTTCGTTGAGAAGGACCTTCTTTTATGAGATTTAAGTCTTCAGGTGAAAACATTACTACATTGAAAAACCCCATTAATTGTCCAATCCTATTAATGGGTACTTCATTGATTTTTATTCTTCTTTTCTGATCGGTTAAAATAACCATTTCGCCTGTATTCATTCCGCTTTTACTTTCAAAAGTGATTTTTACATTTGCATAATCCGTACCAAATCGAATTAATTCTCTGCTTTTATTGGTCCTATGAGACCTTCCGGTAGCAAATAAATATAAAGATTCAAGAATATTGGTCTTCCCTTGAGCATTATTTCCGTAAATAATATTAACTTTTTTCCCGAAATTTATATCAGAATATTCATGATTTCTGTAATTAACAAGTTTAAGATTACTGATAACCATTATTCATTTCTCCACAACAAGTTGAATCTTGTCTTCCATTTCAATCATTACTTCATCTCCGGGATATATCTTTTTTCCCCTTTGAAATATAAGCTGATTGTTTACTTTAACCACCCCTTGGGAAATAAGAGACTTTGCGTCTGCACCGGAATCTACAATGCCTGCCCATTTAAGCAATTGATCAAGCTTTATATACTCTGTGTGAATTTGAACTTTTTGTATATTTCTCATTGTTCCTCCTTAAAGTGAATCACTACTCACTTTTTAATCTTACAGGCAATATAAGGTATAGAAATTTATCTCCTTCTATAGGTTTAATTATACAAGGATTTAAATTTGTATTGAATTCCATAACTATTTGATCGGTTTCACATGCCTTTAATGCATCCAAAAAGTATTTATGATTAAAACCTATTTCAAGGTCATCTCCTAATGTTTCTACCTGAACGGAATCTTGAACCCTTCCGGTTTGCGTGATACAACTTAAGGATATTTTGTCCATTGTAATTTTAAATCGTACCGGTGCTTTCACATTATCTGAAGTAATCACCAATGATGTTCTCTCAATACTGTCGATCAACGGTTTTACGTCTGCAATGACTTGTAATTTATGTTCATCCGGAATAATTTGCTTATAGTTTAAAAATTCTCCTTCTAATAGTCTTGATACCATTCTACAGTTATCAAATTCAAATAATATATGCTTATCTGTTGTGTAAATATATATATCTTCTTCCTCATCTTTTATTATTCTTGATAATTCATTCAATGTCTTTCCCGGTATAATAACAGAAAGTTTATGATTGAGCGAATCAATTTTCTCTTTTCTTAAGGCAAGCCTATATCCGTCTACTGATACCAGAGTTAAACTGTCATCGTCCGCTTCTAATAATGAACCGGTAAGTATCAATTTGTTTTCATTGGTTGCAATTGCAAAAGACGTTTGACGTATCATACTTCTCAGTAAATATTGTTTTAAGGTTAATTTTTCACCTTTAGTAATATATGGTAATTCAGGAAATTCATTTGCATCGATTCCCATAATATTAAATTCCGTATTTCCACATTTTATATAGGTGCTGTTATTCTCTTCAACTTCTATATATACTCTGTCATTAGGTAATTTTCTGACAATTTCTCCTAATATTTTTGCGTCCAGCACAATAGAACCAGGTTGCTGAATATCGGCATCAATATGACATTCTATTCCTAATTCCAAATCATTACCGGTTAAGTAAAGCTTTTCTGCTGCTTTTAAAAGTATACCTTCTAAAATAGGCAAAGTTGATTTTGTTGAAACAGCTTTTTGAACAATATTAATACCTTCTAATAAAACGTTCTTTTCACAAGATATTTTCATTTGTGGATAACTCCTTTTTACGAATTTATATAAATAAGTAAATAACATTTTAGTAGCATTAGTAGTAGAAGATGTTAAACATGTTGATAATGACAAAAACACATGATATCAATAGATTTAAGCATGTCTATAAATTGTTAATAAATTAGTACGTTATATTCACAGTAATAACATCTTTAAAAAATATTCACATTTTAATAACAATACAATCACAGCTAATTGTTGATAAGTTATACTCCTTTAATGTTCTTGTTTAATTCTTGGATAATTCTTCGAATTTCTGCATCATTTTTCATATCCTGCTCAATTTTACTGATGGCGTGTATTACGGTAGTGTGATCCCTTCCTCCGAATTCTTCTCCGATTTTAGGTAATGACAAATCTGTAAGGTCTCTACAAAGATACATTGCTATTTGTCGTGGATATGCAATATTTTTAGTACGTTTTTTAGATTTAAAATCTTCGGGTCTTATATTAAAATATTTTCCTACTGCTTCTTGAATTAATAAAGGGGTAATCATTTTCCTTCTGTTGTCCGAAAGATAATCTTTTAGAGCTTCATCCGCCAGTTCCTGAGTAATTTCCTGTTGTACAAGGCCGCTGAAAGCAATAATACGGTTTAAAGCTCCTTCTAATTCTCGGATATTTGACTTAATTTTATTTGCTATATATATAAGAATATCGTCAGGTATATTTAGGTTTTCGTTTTGGGCTTTTTTCTTCAAAATGGCAATTCTGGTTTCCAGGTCAGGGGGTTGGATATCCCCGATAAGTCCCCATTCAAATCTTGAGCGAAGTCTTTCTTCGAGAGTGTTAATTTCCTTAGGAGGACGGTCACTGGTGAGAATAATTTGTTTATTTGCTTCATATAGCGCATTAAAAGTATGGAAGAATTCTTCTTGGGTACTTTCTTTTCCACCTATAAATTGAATGTCATCTACCATTAATACGTCTACATTTCGGTATTTATTTCTAAATTCCTCGTTTCTGTCGTCTTTGATGGAATTAATAAGTTCATTGGTGAATTTTTCGGAGGATACATATACCACTTTCATAGACGGATTTTCATTCAATATATAATGCCCGATTGCATGCATTAAATGAGTCTTTCCTAATCCAACGCCTCCGTAAAGAAAAAGAGGGTTATATGCTTTTGCGGGAGCTTCTGCAACGGCAAGTGCCGCAGCATGTGCAAATCGGTTACTGTTTCCTACTACGAAAGTGTCAAAGGTATATTTTGGAATAAGTGTAAAATTACTGTTTTCCTCAGAAGGTGTTTTTTCTTCATAAGATGATTTTTTTGACATTTTTTCTTCGTATTCACTGATAATTTCGATGGAAATGTTATATTTTTTTCCTGATGCTGCAGCAACCGAATTTTCAATGAGTGAAGAATATCTTCCTACCAAAATGTTTTTGTTAAAATCATTGGGAACACCTAATACGACTGTCTGATCGTTTATGGATAGGGGAGTAATGGTTTTAATCCATGTATTAAAACCAACTTCGGTAATTTCCTGCCTTATGATGTCAAGCGTTTTGTCCCATAATTCAGATAATAGGTTATTCATAGTGCTCCTCCTAAGTAAAAATAAAAGTTTAATTTATTATTTATATTATATTCACATTACAAAAAGGAAAAGATTTTTTATCAACAAAGTTATCAACATGTGTTGAAGAGTAAAAACTATGTTTATTAGTTATGTTGATAAGTATAAAATCCACATGTATGTGCATTAAAAATATAATGAAAACTTTTTATTTTTGTTAATAAAATTATTGACAAATAAAAACTGTATAAATACATAACTTTTTAAATATAATTGAAAAATTATCCACATTTATTCACATACTTATCCACAATATGTTAACAAATTGAAAGAATTTTATAAAAAATCTCATAGTTATCAACAGGCAATTAATAATATATCAAATTTTTTGTGAATATTCAATGATAAATTAAAAATTATTCACAATAAATTATACACAGGTTATTCTTGATTTTATTAAAATATTTAGTGCCGTTTCTTGACATGTATAAAATTTATAATATATAATTAGGGTGGTGTTCTAACGTATAACATTTTTATGTTTTTGAATAAACCTGATATGGTTTGTCAAAGAATATTATAGGAAATTTATATAGTAAGAAGAGAACCTTTACTTTGAAGGGGGTGTTATAGTAATGATCAGAACATATCAACCGAAAAAAAGACAAAGAAAAAAAGAACATGGTTTCAGAAAAAGAATGAGAACTAGAAATGGTCGAAAGGTATTGGCTAGAAGGAGACAAAAGGGGAGGAAAAGGTTGTCAGCGTAAAGGCCACTTATAAGTGGTCTTTTTGTTTAATGTATCATTTCATAATAATTTTAGTATTGGGTGAAGTAAGGTAAAAGACATGCAAAACACTGTTTCAATGAAGGAAAATAGACAGTTTAAAAAAGTTTATGAAAAAGGAAAATCTTTTGCCAATCATTTATTGGTCATGTATTTCATGAAAAATAATTTAACGGTGACAAGATTAGGTATTACCGTCAATAAAAAAGTTGGAAAAGCAGTTGTCAGAAACCGTGTCAGACGATTGATTAAAGAAAGCTATAGATTGCAGGAACAGTTTATCATGGAAGGATATGATATTGTTTTTGTTTCCAGAGCCAGGGCTAAAGAGGCTACTTATAAAGAAATATACGGTGCGATGCATAGCTTATTAAAAAAAGCGGGTTTGTTAAGGGAATAGAAAATGAAAAAGTTCGTTATTTGTTTAATAAAAGTATATAGAAAATTTATTTCACCTTTAAAAGGGCCAAGCTGTCGTTTTTACCCTACTTGTTCTCAATATGCAATAGAAGCGATTACCAAGTATGGCATTATAAAAGGTGGATTTTTAAGTATAAAGCGTATTTTGAAATGTCATCCTTTTCATTCGGGTGGATATGACCCTATAGAGTAAAGTTAGAAGGTATGTGCGTAATCTTAAGAAGAGCTTACTAGAAGGAGGATTAACGGTGGATATTATAACGAAACCTCTTGGTATGATATTAAGTTTTATTTATAATATTACAAATAGTTATGGTTTATCAATTATTCTTTTTACTATTTTGACGAAGTTATTATTGCTTCCCCTTGCCATTAAACAGCAAAAATCGATTATAGAGATGCAAAAGGTACAGCCGTTGTTAAATGAAATACAAAAAAAATATAAAAATGATAAAGAAAAGCTTAATCAGGAAATGATGAAAATTTATCAAGAGCATAAAGTTAACCCTGCCGGCGGATGCTTGCCTTTATTGATTCAATTACCTATTATTTATGCATTATACAGAGTTATTTATCAACCTCTTAAATATATGTTAAGTTTTAGCAGAGAGCAAATAGCCGCAGTTGTAGAAGCATTGAATTTAGAAATTGCTGAAAATCTATTTGCTCAAAAAGAGATATTTATTGCAGAACAAATGAGGATTCATTTTGATAAGCTTAATCACCTTGAATTTTTAAAAAATATTAAACCAATTAACTTTCATTTTTTAAATTTTATTAATTTAGCAGACGCTCCGAATATGAGTAATATTAATATATTGTGGATATTCCCAATATTGGCTGCATTAACTACATATCTGTCCAGTAAAGTTACATCTATGTCCACTAATTCGCAACAGCAGGGTTCCCAACCAAATGACCAAGCAGCTCAAATGCAAAAAAGTATGTTATCAGTATTTCCTATAATGACAGCGCTGATAACTTTTTCCTTGCCTGCCGGTATAGGTTTGTACTGGATAATCAGCAATATCTTTCAAATAGGACAACAGATATTTTTAAATAAATATTTTGCTCCAATAAAGAAGGAGGGGATGAATAATCAATGAAAAAATCAATAGAAAAAACCGGTAAGACTGTTGAAGAAGCCATTCAAGCTGCTTTATCAGAATTGGGTTTGGAAAAGCATAAAGTTGATATTCAAGTGGTGGAGGAAGGCAGCAGAGGATTATTTGGATTAATTGGTTCAAAAGATGCGAGGGTAATAGTGACACCAAAACAAACGGGAGAAGATCGGGCGAGGGAATTTTTAAGTAGTATTTTTAACACCATGAATATGGAAGTAGAACTTGAATTTGAGGAAAAAGACGGTCAGTTGGATATTAATATGTCAGGTCCTAATATGGGTGTATTGATTGGAAAAAGAGGAGAAACGCTTGATTCACTTCAATATTTAACCAGTTTGGTTGTTAATAAAGGTGATGAAAAATATATCCGTGTTTCGATTGATACTGAAAATTATAGAAAAAAGAGAGAAGAAGCTCTCGTCAGGCTTGCCAAAAAGCTTGCTAACAGAGTTATAAAATACAGAAGGAATATTACTTTAGAACCAATGAATCCATATGAGAGAAGAATAATTCATTCTGCTTTGCAGAATAATAAAATGGTGACTACATATAGTATAGGGGATGAGCCTAACAGAAGAGTTGTAATAGCCATTAATAATAAAGAGAGTAGAATAAAAAAATAAAAAAGGCTTCTGAAAGAAGCATTTGTATGAAGCTTTTTGAAACTCATTAACGGAAAGTTTTCTTAAAATAATAAAAGAAAAAGTAGAGCTTTCCTAATTCGTTATAGAGAAAAAGCTGTAGCTGAAGACTTGAAATGAGGTCTACAGCTACAGTTTTTGTTTTTCATAATTGGTTCTTGCAGTGTTGAAAAAAGGAGTCGATTTTTATGCATATAGATGATACCATTGCCGCGATTTCCACACCTCCAGGTGTAGGAGGGATAGGGATTGTACGTGTTAGCGGTAAGGATTCTATTACCATAGTGGATAAAATATTTAAAAGTCCGAAGAATAAAAAATTGAATCATGTAAAAACTCATACCATTCATTATGGACATATATATGATCCGGATACCGGTCAAATTATCGATGAAGTCCTTGTTTCCGTAATGAAAGAACCCTATACTTTTACAAGAGAAAATGTGGTAGAAATCAATTGTCATGGCGGGATTGTTTCCACAAGAAATGTCTTGGAACAAGTGCTGAAAGCGGGAGCACGTATTGCTGATCCGGGTGAATTTACAAAGCGTGCATTTTTGAACGGCCGTATTGATTTAGTCCAAGCGGAAGCTGTGATTGATATTATTCATTCAAAAACAACCGTAGGTTTGATGTCTGCCGTTGATCAGTTGGAAGGAAATTTATCGGCTAAAATTTATGATATAAGAAAAGAGCTTCTTGGTATTGCAGCTCATTTACAGGCAGCGGTTGATTTTCCGGAAGAAGATATAGAAGAATTGGCGGATGAAGCTTTATTGGATTCATTAACCGGCATAAAAGAAAAAATAGAATACCTTATTAGCACGGCGGATATGGGAAAAATTATACGGGAAGGTTTGAATACGGTTATTATCGGTAAACCCAATGTGGGAAAATCTTCTTTGTTAAATGCTTTGGTCAGAGAAAACAGAGCCATCGTCACAGAAATTCCCGGAACTACACGTGATATTATTGAAGAATATGTAAATATAAAAGGTGTTCCTTTGAAGATAATTGATACTGCAGGTATTCGAGAAACAGGGGATATTGTTGAAAAAATAGGTGTCGAAAAAACAAAAGAAACCATTGAAATGGCAGATTTAATCATTTTGGTTTTTGACGGAAGTAAGGAATTGGATGAAAATGATAAGCAGATTATAGAGTTGGTTAAAAATAAGAAGGTAATTGTTCTTATTAATAAGACCGATTTGGAAATGAAGATCGACAGCGAGTTTATAAAAAATACTTTTCAGTCCAGTCCTGTTATTGAGTTGTCTATTTTAAAAAATATCGGTCTGGATCAATTGGAAAATGTTATCGAACAAATGTTTTTTGAAGGAAAAATTAATATAAAAGATGATATCATCATAACCAATATGAGACATAAGGATTCTTTAATAAAGGCGAAAATAAGTTTGGAGGAAAGTATCCACTCGTTAAATAACGGCATGCCTATTGACATGATATCTATTGATATCAATAATGCCATTGAAAATTTGGGTGAAATTGTTGGATTAACGGTTTCTGAAGAGATTATTAATCGGATATTTCATGATTTTTGTTTAGGAAAATGAGGTGATGAATATGGATTATTATGCAGGAGAATATGATGTAGTTGTTATAGGAGGAGGACATGCAGGTTGCGAAGCGGCATTGGCTGCGGCACGACTTGGCTGTTCAACTATTATGTTTGCCATAAATCTTGACAGCATTGCTAATATGCCGTGTAATCCCAATATCGGTGGAACGGCAAAGGGACATTTAGTTAGAGAAATTGATGCTTTGGGCGGACAAATGGGAAAAAATGCGGATAAGACTTTTATTCAATCAAGAATATTGAATCGAGGAAAAGGTCCGGCAGTATATTCACTGCGCGCTCAATCTGATCGAAGAGCTTACCAGATAGAGATGAAACATACGTTAGAAAAACAGGAAAATCTTGATATAAGACAAGCGGAAATTGTCGACTTAATTATAGAGAATAATCAAGTAAAGGCGGTAAAAACTCACACAGGAGCAATATTTTATGCAAAAGCCGTAATACTTGCTACGGGCACTTTTCTTCGCGGGAAAATTCATATTGGTGATATCAGTTATAGCGGAGGTCCTGATGGATTATTTCCTGCCAATAAATTATCGGATGCATTGCGAGAACATGGGATTGAATTAATGCGTTTTAAGACAGGTACGCCGCCAAGGGTAAGTTCCAGGACCATTGATTTTTCAAAGATGGAAGAACAAAAAGGAGATGAGACTATTACGCCGTTTTCATTTGAAACGGAAGAAATAGGTGAGAACAAGGTATCATGCTGGTTGACTTATACAAATGAAAAGACCCATCAAATTATAAGGGATAATATACATCGATCCCCGTTATATGGCGGTCGTATAGAAGGTACAGGAGCCCGTTATTGTCCGTCTATCGAAGATAAAGTAATGCGCTTTCCTGACAAAGATCGTCACCAAGTTTTTATAGAGCCGATGGGGTTAAATACGGAAGAAATGTATGTTCAAGGTATGTCCAGCAGTTTGCCGGAAGATGTGCAGATTCAGATGCTTCGTACTATACCGGGACTGGAGAATGTTAAAATAATGCGTACCGCGTATGCTATAGAATATGATTGTATTAATCCTGAGCAGTTGAATCTTACGCTGGAATTTAAAGAAATTTCGGGCTTATATGGAGCAGGTCAATTTAACGGCACATCAGGGTATGAAGAAGCTGCTGCTCAAGGCTTGATAGCAGGAATTAATGCTGCATTAAAAATAAAAGGGAAGGAACCTCTTATTCTTGACCGTTCGCAGGCATATATAGGTACGTTGATTGATGACCTTGTTACAAAAGGGACTTCCGAACCATACAGAATGATGACTTCACGTTCGGAATACCGTTTGTTGTTGAGGCAGGATAATGCCGATTTAAGATTGACGCCTATAGGATATAAAATAGGATTAATTTCACAGGAAAGATATGAAAAGTTTCTTAAGAAAAAAGAAATGATTGAAAATGAGATTCAGCGAGTAAAATCTACGGTCATTCCACCTACAGATAAAGTAAATGAATTTTTGGAAAGAAAAAATACATCAACAATAAAAACCGGTGTTTATCTTGCCGATTTATTAAGAAGGCCGGAATTATCTTATGATGATTTGGCTGAAATTGACGAAAACAGGCCCGAGCTGCCGTTTGCAGTAAAAGAGCAGGTTTCTATTCAAATTAAATACGAGGGGTATATAAAAAGGCAGCTTGAACAAGTGGAGAAGTTTAAAAGGAATGAACAGAAAAAACTGCCGCCGGATATCGACTATAACAGCATTCAAGGGTTGCGCATTGAAGCAAGGCAGAAATTATCTAAAATAAGACCTGAATCAATAGGGCAGGCTTCAAGAATTTCAGGCGTCTCTCCCGCAGATATATCGGCATTGCTGATATATCTTGAGCAGAGGAGGAGAGGGAAAGTGGAAGGTGGAAAGTAGAAAGTTGGAAGAGTTGGAAAAGTTGGAAAGCAGAAGAGCAGAAAAGTGGAAAGTAGAAAGTAGAAAGTAGGGCGGCTTAAATGGATATTTGACGAGTCGATGAATCTGTGCTCGAGGAATACCAATTTAGGAATATATGAACATGTATCCATTATATAACGCTTTAAGTTAATGATATTGCCTGTGATCGCCCGTGAACAGTATAAACGATTATATATATGTTTATCATATGTTTATGCAAAAACTGTAGGGACGCCATACATGGCGTCCGAATAAAATTATGCATAAAATTATCAGTTTTATGGAGGACATTATATGATGGACTATTTAAAACTTTTGAAAGAAGGCGCCTTGCAATACAACATAGAATTATCGGATCATCAAGTTCAGCAATTTTTAAAGTATAAAGATCTCCTCATTGAATGGAACAAAAAAATGAATTTAACCGCCATTGAAGATGAATATGAAATCATCGTCAAACATTTTATTGATTCTATTTCATGTTTTATCACCGGCGTTTTTTCCAATCCAGTGAAAATCATTGATATAGGAACGGGAGCGGGTTTTCCCGGGATACCGATAAAAATTGTGAATCCGGATATGGAAGTGGTACTACTGGATTCTCTTAATAAAAGAATAAATTTTTTAAATGAAGTCATTTCAGAACTAAAGCTTACAGGAATCACAGCAGTTCATGGTAGGGCGGAAGATGTTGCCCATAAAAAGGAATATAGAGAAAAATTTGATATTGCCATTGCACGAGCTGTTGCCAATCTTTCGGTATTGTCCGAATATTGTCTTCCTTTTGTAAAAATCGGTGGATATTTTATCAGTATGAAAGGACCGGATGTAGATGAAGAGATAAGCAAAGCAAGCCGTGCTATTACCGTGTTAGGTGGGGAATGGCAAGAAAAAGTTCATACGGTTTTACCCGGTTCTGATATAACACATACTCTCATTATTGTAAAAAAGTTATTACAGTGTCCGACAAAATATCCCAGAAAGGCAGGAAAACCTTCAAAAGAACCTCTATAAAAAGAGCGATAATGGCACCTCTTGTAAAATATTGGCGAACGATTTTTTTTTACAAATAGGAAGATTATGGTATAATATATGTGTAAAAAAATAAAAAATAAGTAATATTCCATAATATTATGTTGATAATAAAAATTTTTGTCAGTAAATATATTATTTTTAGATGTGAAGAAATTTATTACTAAAGAGAGGTGTCATTGCTATGATGGAGGTTATGTCAATGTTTCGGAATAGTAACAGTGAGGAGAAAAACAGAATTATACATATACCTGTTGAGAAGATCAAGCCGAATCCATATCAACCAAGAAAAGTTTTTGATAAAGCGTCGTTAGAAGAATTATGTGAATCTATTAAGCAGTATGGAGTTTTGCAGCCTATTAGTGTACGTAGAATGAGTTCAGGGAATTATGAATTGGTAGCCGGAGAAAGAAGATTGCGTGCAGCTAAAATGGCTAATTTAAATGAAATACCGGCAATTGTTATGGATATTACGGATAATGATTCAGCAATTTTAGCTATGATTGAAAATTTGCAAAGAGAAGATCTTCATTTTATGGAAGAAGCAGAAGGATATCTTAATTTAATATCCGAGCATGGAATGACTCAGGAAGAATTGGCATTAAAAGTCGGTAAAACTCAGTCAACCATTGCAAATAAATTAAGACTTCTTAAATTACCTCCATTGGTAAAAAAGATTATAAATGATAATGATTTGACCGAACGTCATGCTAGGGCATTATTAAAACTCCATGATGAACAACTTCAGTTAAAAGTATTAAAGACAGTGTGTGAAAAAGGATTAAATGTTAAAAAGACCGAAGAGTTAGTTCAAAACGTTATTGAAAAATATACCAAAGATGCGGACAAGCAAAAAGGCAAAAAACAAATAAGGGTTTTTCGCGATTTAAGAATATATTTAAATACTCTAAAACAAGCCGTGGATATGATGAAAAAAGCAGGTATTGATGCAAAGTCCATTCATACGGATAAAGGGAATTATATTGAATATATTATACGGATACCTAAGTAGATTATAAATTTATTTAAGAAGAATAGATAACTGCTAAGTTATTTATTCTTCTTTTTTGTTCCTTAATTTTATATGGATAATATTATAATAAGTTTTTTTAATTATTAAATTTTTCTTATGATTTTCCGAATATGAGAAGAATTCCTATTACAATAAAAGAAATTCCTGCGCCGATGTGAATAAATTGTTGTGGTATATATTTTTGGACAATTACTCCGCCAATAACTCCTAGAAGAGAAGAAAGTATCAATGCACTTGCTGAGCCGATAAAAACCGGTATGGCAGATTTTGATTTTGACGCAAGAAGCATGGTAGATAATTGTGTTTTGTCTCCCAGTTCGGCTAGAAACACTAAGCTAAAGGATGTCAGTATATTTTTCCACATTTTTATTCTAACCTCCTATTATGCGCTATTTTCGTTTTTCAGGTCTTATAAGGTGTTTTTTATAATGAATAGGAAAGTTCTATCTTTTAAATTTTTTGATTTAAGAACTTTCCGTCAATGAGTTTCAAGAAGAGCTACCTTATAGCGCTTCGTTAGAAGCTCTTCTTATATTGTTTTAAATTTAATTTTATTGTAAGTTTTATTATATAATAAGAAATATATGCAAAAATAATTCCTAATAGTATGCTTATGATAAAACTTAAATAAAATGATAATACTTGGATTTGCGAACAATCGGAATATTCCGAATTAAATATTTCTTGATGAACAGGCTTGGTTATCATGGAAGCTGTTTTAATTGATATTATAGGTAAAAAGGTGGTTATTTTTAATTGTGTTGTCTGATTATTTCCTTTAAAAAAATTTGTCCAAGAAAAGAAGCATAACATGATATTCAGGCATAAAAATTTTGATATTAGGATATGAAATAATTTCAAAATATCACCTCACAATGCGTAATATATTATATTCATCAAATCTGTAATTATTCTACTTATAGTATGTAAATGTGTATATTTTATTTATTGAGTACATTTAATTGCTGAACATTATGGAAAAAACATTGCGAAAAGGCTTAGGACCTGTTAAAAATATGCACCTTATTTATTAAAAATGTTTCACGTGAAACATTTTTGTGTTATAATAGCTTATGTAGGGAAAGGTGGTGATGATTTGTCTAAAGTAATAGCTGTTGCAAATCAAAAGGGTGGAGTAGGAAAAACAACTACATCAATTAATGTTAGTGCTTGCCTTGCATCAAGAGGAAAAAAAGTATTAATTATTGATATCGATCCTCAAGGAAACACCACTAGCGGAATAGGAATTAATAAAAGAACCATACAGAAGTCCATATATGATGTTTTAATTAATGAAGAATTAATACAGGATGTTATTATAAAAACAGATTATGAAAACTTATATATATGTCCTTCCAATATTCAACTTGCAGGTGCGGAAATTGAATTAGTTGCTGTTATGTCAAGAGAATTTAGATTGAAAAATTCATTAGAACCGATAAGAAATGAATATGATTATATCATCATTGATTGTCCTCCTTCATTAGGACTCTTAACAATTAATGCTTTTTCATGTGCTGACTCCATATTGGTACCTATTCAATGTGAATACTATGCATTGGAAGGATTAAGTCAATTGACCAATACTATAAAACAAGTAAAAAAAGCACTAAATCCTAAATTAGATATAGAAGGTGTTCTTCTGACTATGTTTGACGCAAGAACAAATCTTTCCATACAAGTAGTTTCAGAGGTAAAAAAATATTTTCCGCAAAAAGTTTATAAAACCATTATCCCTAGAAATGTTCGATTAAGTGAAGCGCCAAGTTACGGGCAACCAATTATAGTATACGATCCAAAATCAAAAGGTGCCGAATGTTATCTTGATTTGGCCGATGAAATTATTGAATATACGGAAGAGGGGTATAGATGAGCAAAAGAGGATTAGGTAAAGGGTTAGGGGCTCTTCTGCCTATGGTAGAAAGTGAAGATGAGAATGTAATAAGGGAAATAAAGATATCTGAAATAGAACCTAATAAAAATCAGCCAAGAAAAAAGTTTGATGAAGAAAAACTGGAAAAACTTGCAGAATCCATAAAAACACATGGAGTCATTCAGCCTATTATTGTGAAGAAGCAGCCGTCAGGGTTTTACCAGATTATTGCAGGGGAAAGAAGATGGAGGGCGGCAAGACTTGCCGGTTTCAAAAGTATACCTGCTGTGATAAAAGATTACAGTCAGAGAGATATCATGGAAATTGCGTTAATTGAAAACCTTCAGAGAGAAGACTTAAATCCTATAGAAGAATCTGAAGCTTACAGAAATCTGCTTGAAGAATACGGCCTTACTCAAGAGGAAATAAGCAGCAGAGTAGGGAAAAGCAGGTCGGCAATTGCCAATTCACTTCGATTATTAAATCTTTCTGGTGAAATAAAGCAGATGTTAATAGATGATAAATTAACAAGCGGACATGCAAGAGCATTGTTAACAATAGAAAATCCTGAATTGCAAAAAGAAATAGCGAATAAAATAGTGAATGAGCAATTAAGTGTTAGAGAGACAGAAAAAATTGTGAAACGGTATGGAAAAAATAAAAATAAGGAAAGACAAAAAGAAGAAAATCATCTTATTCATTATTATACGGATCTTGAAAACAATCTTTCGAAAAGATTGGGTACTAAAGTAAAAATACATGCAGGCAAGAAAAAGGGAAAGATAGAAATCGAATATTATTCCAATGATGATTTGGAACGGTTGTTGAATATTTTTTCCAATGCTAATTCTTGAATCTGTCGTAAATTGGTAAGTATTGTTTATTTGAATGTATTTAAATTAGTAATGAATATTATAAAAAAACATTGCGAAAAGGCTTAGAGACTGTTAACGTAGTGGAAGGAGCAGCCATCAACATTGACAACTTCTGTTCGCATATATTATACTTAAAATTATTCGCAATTCATAGAAACACTATATGCAGTAACTAAAATTAATAATAATATATGAAAAAATTAAAGATTTACATTTTATGGAAAATAGATTGTATAAACAAATTGAAAAACGATGCATTTAAATTAGCTGTGATTAATTTTTAGAGATAATCTAATATAAAATCATTAAAAATACAAAAAGTTATTTCTAGGGCAAATAAACAGCAAATAAATTTTGTTTCACGTGAAACAAGAAAAGGGGATAGAGGTATGGAGAACATTGGATACATATTTAACACATATTTGGATGTTATTATTACTGCTTTAGTAGTAATAACAGTTTTATTAGCATGCATTACAATTATTAATAGTTTTAAAATAAAAAAACTTAGAAAAAAATATATTGAACTCATGGACGGTGCCAATGCCGGCAATCTTGAAAAAATAATATTGAGCTATTATGATGAAATTCATTCCATTGATAAAAAATATACGGATGTGCAGCAATCCATTCAAAAAATAGAAGGGAAATTAACACAATGTATTCAAAAAATCGGTGTCGTAAGGTATAATGCTTTTGATGATGTAGGCAGTAACTTAAGTTTTGCAATTGCTTTATTGGATGAAAATGATAATGGTATTGTATTAAATGGGATTTATTCAAGAGAAAGTTCGGTCACTTATGGAAAACCAATAGAAAACGGGCAATCCAAATATCCGTTGTCTGCAGAAGAGTTACAGGCATTGGATTTAGCTAAGAAAAATTATAATGAAAGAACGTTCTTGTATCAATGAATGGAAGAATCGGGACGCCATATACGGTGTCCCGATATGATTTATATGGATTTATTTTTAATTCGCTTCGGGTATTTGGCTCAACTTATATTCCCATACTTTTAAATATATTTTATGAACTTCTTCCGGCGAAAGATTAAATTCTTTTGCAACTTCATTTAGGGCATTTTCTTCAAATTCTTTTATTTTTTCCGCTTTTTCTTTGTTCCACTTTTCCGCTTCTTCCTTGGTCAAATTTTCAGGCTGTTTTTGATTGTTCGGATGTTCAGGTGAAGTAACACGTTTCAAGTAAGCTTCAAATACCTTTGTGTCTTTATCTGAAGGTTTTTCTACTTTTGGTGCAGGTTTTGATGATTTTTTTTCAGAATTTGATGCTTTGGAAGAACTATTTTCTGAACTTTGAGTATCTGAAGTTTTTTCTTCTGTTTGAGGAGATTCATTAGAAACTTCATTGGAAGACTCACTTACAGATGAAGTTTCTGAAGAATTTGATACTTGTTTATTCTTTTTGCAACCTGTAAAAGAGAAAATAAGTAAAAAAGATAAGACCATAACTATATATTTATGCATCATAAACACCTCCTATCTTATTATACAAGCTTTTCATTTATCAAACAATAGTATTTTTGTAGTTTTTTATATTGATAGGGGCATTGAAAAGTGATACAATAATAAAATCAAAACTGAAAATTATAGTGTTATTTAGAGGAGACAAGGTAACAAATGAATAATAAAACCAAATTTCTATGGATTTATGCTATTGTGTTGTTTACAATGGCATTTATACTTATATTCTTTTCTGCAGTCAATCAATATAGAATGAATAAAAATATTGATTCCTATAAAGAACATCTTAACAAACAAACAGGTTTGTTTCAAGGTATTGAGGAAGGAATATCAACGCTTGTCAGTGAGAATGAAAATTTAAAAAAACAATTGAAAGAATTAGAAGAAAAAAACAATGATTTAGAAAATAAAAATAAAATCACCAATGAAAAATTAGAACAGTTAAATGCACAGGTGAGCGAAATAGGTAGAACCGTCGATAATCTATTAAATGCAAAAGAAAGTTTTGATAAAAAAGATTATAAGCAGGCTGCATTATCCCTTGAACAGATTAATCCGAATTTACTGGGTGAAAAGAGCCGGGAGTTATATAATCATATGCAAGAGGTATCCTTTGAAAAAGCTGCTCGTATTTTTTATAATGAAGGATATAAATTATATGTTTCAGGGCAATATGAACAAGCCATTTTAAGTTTTCAAAAGTCTGTTCAGTTTAAGAATGACCAGTATTTTTCGGATGATGCCATGTATTATTTAGGAGACAGTTATTTAAAAATAAATAATGTTGAGGAAGCCGAAAAAACTTTTAATCAATTTAAGGAATTATATCCCACCAGTCAGTTTATATCATTGGTCCAGGAAAAGTTGGATATGATTCGTCAGGATAAAGGTTGAATATTTGAATTATTATAGTATAATAATTACATATGAAATTGGTTATAAAATAATATTGTTTGCGAGGGATTATTATGTTAGATATTAAACTTTTGCGAAATGATACTGAAAAGGTAAGAAAAGCGCTGGAAAGAAGAAAAGAAAATTTTGACCTTGATGAATTTTTAAAGTTGGATGAAAAGAGAAGAGAATTATTATATGAAGTAGAGCAGTTAAAAAGCAAACAAAATGCTGCATCAAAGCAAATACCTTTGTTAAAAAAGGAAGGCAAAGATGTTTCAGACTTATTAGAAGAGATGAAAAATTTGTCCAATACCATTAAAGACCTTGATTCGCAAGTGAAAGAAGTGGAGGATAAAATATATCAGGTATTGCTTACCATTCCTAATATACCCCATGAAAGCGTTCCCGACGGGGATTCGGATGAGGATAATGTGGAAGTAAGAAGATGGGGGCAGCCGAGAGAATTTGAATTTGAAGCAAAAGCTCACTGGGATATAGGTGAAGGACTGGATATTTTAGATTTTGCGACAGCAGCCAAAATAACAGGTGCACGTTTTACGGTATATAAAGGTGCCGGTGCCAGACTTGAAAGAGCTATTATTAATTTCTTTTTAGATATCCATACGGAAAAACACGGTTATACGGAAGTATTTCCGCCTTATATGGTACATAGAAACAGTATGATTGGAACCGGACAACTTCCTAAATTTGAAGAAGATGCATTTAAGGTTTCAGGAACGGATTATTTCCTTATTCCAACGGCAGAGGTTCCGGTAACCAATATGTATCGTGAGCAAATACTTGATGTGGATATGTTGCCTATAAAACATGTGGCGTATTCTGCATGTTTCAGGGCAGAAGCAGGAGCTGCCGGCAGAGATACCAGAGGATTAATACGGCAGCATCAATTCAATAAAGTTGAGTTGGTTAAGTTTGTTGAACCGGAGCATTCTTACGAAGAGCTTGAAAGTTTAACAAGAGATGCGGAAGAAGTGCTTCAATTATTAGGCTTGCCATATAGAGTTGTAAAAATATGCGTAGGAGATTTAGGTTTTACGGCAGCCAAGAAATATGATATAGAGGTGTGGATGCCCAGTTACAATCGATATGTTGAGATTTCTTCTTGCAGCAATTTTGAAGATTTTCAGGCAAGAAGGGCCAATATAAAATATAAAAAGAGTCCTAAAGATAAAGCACAATTTGTTCATACGCTTAACGGTTCAGGCGTTGCAGTCGGGAGGACAGTGGCAGCTATCTTAGAAAACTATCAGAATGACGATGGATCCGTTACTATACCTGAAGTGCTAAGACCATATATGGGGGGCATGGACGTTATAAAGAAGAAGAGATAAAATGAATCCGAAATTTACCACAGAAAAACTGTTGACAGAAGTTTTGATTTCTGTTATATTATTATATGTCACTTGTGAGGAGAGGTGTCCGAGCGGTTTAAGGAGCTGGTCTTGAAAACCAGTGACTCGAAAGAGCCGTGAGTTCGAATCTCACCCTCTCCGCCACAATTAAATATTTTTATATTTACGTAAGCTGATGTGGAGAAGTACTCAAGTAGGCTGAAGAGGCGCCCCTGCTAAGGGTGTAGGTCGGGAAACCGGCGCGAGAGTTCGAATCTCTCCTTCTCCGCCAAAGTCTTGAAACACATGTGTTTCAAGACTTTTTTGTATTTTACGGGAACAAAAAGGATATTAAAATACTGCATATGATAAAAACGAATGTAATCAATTATTATTCAATCGAAATTAGTGATGAAAAATAGTGGAGTAAATAAATTATGGTAGATAATAATTTAAGCCAATACCTTCTCAGCAAGGAATAAGGCTTGACTTAACTTTTTCTGGGTGTCCGGAAGAAGTTCAACCGGTTTTCTGCAGGGGAGGAAATATCCTCCTTTAAAGTATGATGAATAGTGCTATTTTTTAGATCTAATATTCTTACGAAATTTCGTTGGTGTCATTTTAGTTTTTTTCAAAAATACACGGTTAAAATAAGTAACATTTTGGAAACCGCATTGATAAGCGATATTTATAATATTATCGTCCGTTTCCGATAATAATTTGACAGCATTCTCTATTCTTATATTGTTTAGATACTCATGAAAAGTAATTTCCATTTGTTTTTTAAATAATCGTCCGATGTATTTTTCGTTAACGAAATATAGCTTTGAAAATCCTTTTAAAGTTATATTTTGATTAAAATTCGATTCGATATAGTTTTTTAATAAGGAAACAGCCCAATGATTTTTGCTTTTTGGAACTTCAAATTTAGATTTTTCGTGAAGGAATTTTATATAACTATCAATAACGTTAATATAGTGAATATAAAAGTCAAAATTATCTGCAAAATGAATGTCATTCACAGCATCCAATAGAGATTGCTCACATACTTTAGTGATTTTGCATGCCTTATGTATTTTATTTTTAGTAGTTTGCAGGTCAAAGCTGAGATTCCCTAAATATATAATACAAAGCAGTTTTCCATCCATTACAACCGGCTTTACAAATTCAAATATGCCGTATGGGCAATAACCAAAGAACAAATTCAATTCACGGCTCGCTTTTCTATTGGCACGCATTTTGCAAGAAGTACACAACTGATAACCGAATGTGGTGCTTTTTGCTATATTGCAGAAAGGTTTTGAATGTATTTGAAAATTTAAGGGTAAATTAAAAGATTCATAGTTGGTAATACCGGAAACATCATGGATACATATGCTAATCTTTGATTCCTTGGTAAGAACGGTTAATAGACTTTGTAAAGGTTCATATTTTTGGTACATAAGATTTATCACTTTCCCTTTTCATAAATAAACAAATGCAACTGTATTATAATATAAATGTTTCCTTTGTTCAATGTTTTTGTGGAGTTCGTATAAGACATTACAAACATTATATGATAATATAGAATTAAAATTAAAGCACTGAAGGGAGAATCATGTATGCTAAAATTTGACATTGTTGTTGTTGGCGGCGGTTTTGCCGGAACTGCTGCAGCAATAGCTGCCGGTAGAAGCGGGTGCTCTGTTCTTTTAGTGGAAAGAGGTAACAGTTTAGGTGGTGCTGCTTCAAATGGGTTGGTAAATCCATTTATGCCTAATAGAACAGTATTGGGAGATGCTCCTGAAGAAACGGAGCTTAGTCAAGGTATTTTCGCAGAAATCGTGAAAAAACTAAAAGAAATGGATGCAATGAAAGAATCCGGTGTATTTCATGAAGAATACTTAAAATTACTTTTAAACAGAATGGCCTTGGAGGCAAATGCAAATTTACTATATCATTCCTATTTGATTGATGTAAATAAAGATAATGGTAAAATTGGATCAATAATAGTGGCAAACAAGTCAGGAAAGATGGAGATTTTTGCAGATTATTTTATAGATGCAACCGGTGATGCTGATTTAGCTGTGTTAAGCGGTTGCCCATATAGATTAGGAAGAGAAAGCGACAACTTGTGTCAACCGATGACATTGTGTTTTAGAGTTGCAAACGTTGACTTGGAAAAATATAAAGCCGTGAAAGAAACTATTACGCCTTTGTACAACCAAATGCAAAAACAGGGCAAGATTAAGAATGTCCGTGAAGATGTTTTAATATTCCATAATATTGTAGACGGGGTTTTACACTTTAATTCAACCAGAATTGTGAAACGTAATCCCGTTGATGCCTTTGATCTTACGAAAGCCGAGATAGAAGCCAGGGAACAGGTTTTTGAATTATTTGAGTTTATGAAAAACAATATTGACGGTTTTCAAAATGCACAGTTACTTATGACCGGTTCTGCCATTGGTGTACGTGAAAGCCGAATGATAGAGGGGGAGTATGTATTAACCGGTGAAGACCTTATTTCATGCAAGAAATTCGAAGATTCAATTGCAATAGGAAATTATGACATTGATATACATAATCCGGAGGGTAGCGGAACAAGTCATTATTATTTTCCAAAAGGGCAGTATTATACAATACCTTATCGCAGCTTGCTTCCAAAAAATGTTGACAATTTACTTGTAACAGGGAGATGCATTTCTGTAACGCATGAAGCACAGGCATCCATTAGAATCATGCCGATTGTATGTTGTTTGGGTGAAGCAGCAGGTGTTGCAGCTTCCATTGCTTCAAAAAATAATATTTCTGTTAAGGAAATTGATATAATGCAACTAAGGGAACAACTTTTAGAAAGAGGGGCAAAGATATCATGATAAGTGACTGTTGCACAAGCGGGGGACGTGAAAACCAATATCATCAATTCAATATACTGTATAATGGATACGGTTCATATATTCCTAAATCTGTATTTTTCGAGCACAGATTTTTAGTTGATGAATATTATTCCAAAAAACAAAAGCTACAAGGCTAAGAGCCTGTAAACTTGTTTCGGGCCACATCAAACTCGCTACCGCTCAAACAGGTGATGTGGCTACTCCTCCACTGCGTTAACAGGCTCTAAGCCTTTTCGCAATGTTTATTCCATAATATTCATCAACTACATTACTGCACTTTTCAGGCCGCATTAACGCAACGTTATAACTCTTTATCCATATATGAACGGCATCCATAATATATGATGGCATTGCATGAAAACCCGCTCTCTTGTGCGACAGCCCCATGATAATGAAATTGTTATTATGGGTTTATGCTGATCAAAACCCATCCAACTCTTTGCTTTTCCATCCTGCTTTCAAATAATTCCCGTTGGCAGGGCAGAGTTTTCTCAGATATGCGGCGGAATAAAGATTAATGAGGTCAAAATATTTTCTGTTTTGGTAGGAATCCTGGTCGGAATAAGTTCCTTCCCACATTAAAGATGCGGCATACAAAATGAATGCAATGTTGGAATGGATGGTATGCCATGTTGTTAATAAAACTCCAAAAAGATTTTGCTGGATGGTTGCTTCCGTCAAAGCCTTTATATTGGGTACATCCAGCCAAGGTGAAACAATGACTTGAAAGCCTTTTTTCTTAAAATACTCAGATGTTTTACATTGTCCTTCTTGAACGCGGTATTGCCAGTCGTTGATAATAATATTTTTATCCATTTTGTTTAAAATCTCTTGAATTCCTTGTATGTCACTTGTTGCTGTATATGTGCTTTCCCATTCTTTTCTTTCAAGAAGGTTGTCACCCCAGATGATAGGAATCCTGTTGTATTCCTGCAACTCCTTTGCCAGTCCGTTTAAATAGTTTAATAACAACTCGCTTTTATTATGCTTACGACAAATAGGGCAGGTTGCAAAGGTATAAGCTTCATCACAGCCTAAATGAAAATATTTTCCCTCTCCACAAAGTTCTATCAGTTCTTTTCGGACGTTTCTTAGTATGTCCAGTGTTTTTGGATTGCTTAGACACCATGTCCATCCGTCAGGTTCAAAAAGCGTTTGTAATTTAGGATTTTGGTCTAAAGCGGTATGTCTGCCGTACTTGCATCTTGACTGAGCGGCGTGGCCTAAATGGTTAAACATAGGAATAACTTCCATCCCGAGACTGTGTGCATCATCAATAATTGGCTTAATTTCCTCTTTGGTATATGCACATTCCCATCCAAGTTCTTTTAATGTATCATATTTTAATGTACCCCAAAATTCAATGACGATATGGGAGTATTTTGCAAACCCTGCAAGGCGAACCGCTTTTCTTAAAAAATCTAACGTGGTCTCTGGAAAAACACATAAATGTATGCCTCTAAACTTAAGGACAGGACGGTCGTAAATATTACAGCATGGAATGTAAAACGCTAACTCACCGTCATTGTCCTCTTTAAAATGGATCATTTGAAGCACTGTGGAAAAGGCATGAGCAAATCCTTTTTCATCTGTATATCCAATGGAGATGCAATTGCTGTTAACTTGAATTTCATACTCATATTGAGTTGGTTTAGGTGTTAGGGAACAATTGCCGGTTGTTGAGAGATATGCAATGTTTTCATGTGTTTTTATTTTTTGAATGGTCAAAGTGGAAACGCCTGCGGTAAATTGATTCCAGAGTTCACATAATAGGTTATCATGTTTGATTGTATCACTTAACGTTAACATCACATTTTGTTTAAAATGAAAACTGCCTTGTTTTTCTTCAATTTTGGACGGTGTAGGAAAGATAAACAATTTTATTCACTCCTTTTATGACAATTTTACCGGCTTTCCGGTTCGAATGCTTTCATAACAAGCATTCATTGCTTCAATGGTTTTTTTATGCCGTCTTAAATGAATTTTAGGAAGTGTATGATTTCTAATGTTACTGATGAATTCGTCCATTAACCCGACCCATTCGTCAAAATAGGTATACCTTACGGTATAGCGGTCATTGGGTGCGCCGTTATGGTATACATTGGGACCGAAGCAATCTGCCATGATGGTTCCGTTTTCCCCGTTGATGATAATATTTACTTCCATACGTTTGGGGAAAACTTCCCAACCAGGTCCCGGCACTTTTATACGTTCTTCCATTTTAGACCAGGAAGGATCCAGTGAAAAAACGGTACCGTTTTTCATTTTACCTACTACGGTCAGCATGTCTTCTACTTCAATATCAGGACGGATATTCGGAGCAACTTGTGCAAAAATGGTGTCAAATTCACTACCGGTTAACTCTTGTACCAAGTCAAATATATGAGGATGATCGCATAATGCACCGCCTCTAAAGCGGTGCTCACCTTCTCTTAAGGGAATTCTTTTGCCGTAGCTTTTTTCAGGTATTCCTTGCCAGGGAAATGCCCAAACAGGGGATAATGTTACATTGGTTGCCTGAAAAGATAAAATCCTTCCTATGTTTTGTGATTTTACAAGTTCTTTTATCCTTGTTACAACCGGATTATAGTGTAATTCAAGTTCAATTTGGCAGACTACGTTATTTTTTTCCACCATATCAATCATTTCATCATATTCTTCCATATCAAATGACGGGATTTTCATGGAAAGAATGTGAATGCCCCGTTGAGCACAAAGCTTCATTTGGCGTAAGTGCTCAGAATTTTCACTGGCAATGATGACTGCTTCTATTTCAGGATGCGCATCTAACATTTCTTCATCACTGTCATAGCAAGGAATGTTGTCAACACTGTTTAAAAACAGTTTTTTTACTTCGTCGTTGGCGGTAGAAACCGCTACCCAGTCTAAATTCACATTTTCTTTCAGTACCTGATAGTATTTTCTTGTATGACCGTGGGTCATGGACATCATAGCGATTTTTAACGGCTTCATTCTTTTCGCCCCACTTTCATATTACATACTTTTTCTGCAGATAAATCTGTCAGAACAATTAATTGATTCAGTTTGTTTGCACTTTCGATAAGTTCTGCTGTTAAAGAATCATTTTTTGCCACTTCAATAGCCTGACGGATAAAAGCAACATCTTCTGCATTTAATCCGAAGAGTTCAAAGTCGACATCCGTGTATGTGGTAGGATGTTTGTGGTTTTCATACACATAAACGGATTGCTGGGGAATTTGAGTATCAACCACTCTGTCGCAGGCGATTCCCCTTTTTGATATAATTTCATGTTTGTCAATCGGAACAGCCTCTTCACAAAGTGTAACAGCCGCTTCAACGGTACATATAACACCGTTTTCTAATTTAGCAATAATATTAGCGGTGCGACTGTTCTTAAATGCCATGATTTCTACAACTTCGCTGCCGGTAAACCATTGGCAAAGATCAAGTTCACGGTATATGACGTGATTTAAATCAACATTCTTTTTGTCGATTCGGCAGGCCTTGATTGTACTTATATCCGCAAGTGTTCCGTCGCGAACCATATTTTTCAGTTCAATAAACTGTCGTTCATGACGCCACGGTAATAACGGTATTTCTTTACCGTCAATTATGATTTTATTATCGGAGGAAATCTGCACGTCCTTATTTATTTGATATTTCTCTAACAGAGCGTTTAATTTGTCTTGTAATACCATTTTGATCGCTCCTATAACATTTTGATTCTTGATTTGTACTTCTTGATATAAGCGGCATTTTTTTGGTCGCCGCCGGGGGTATTAGCGCTGGACCATATAGGCGGAACAATTCCTCTGTCAAGGCACTGTTTTACGGTTTCGATTTCAAGCAGATGTGCGATATAGAAATCAATAATATTGGATACGGGAGCAATAGGAGTGTCCAACCCGGGTACTGTTACAACGGCATCGCCTACCGGATTAAAGTCGTCAATGCATACATCGGCCAGGTCAAATAAATTCTTTTTGGACGGGTGACGAATAAAATGGTCTTCCGGCATTTCATTTTGCCAATACGAACTTGAAACGGCAATGATTTTTACTCCGCTTTTCTTTGCTTCCATTGCAGCATCAATGGTAGCGGCGTTTATGCCGATATTATGGAAGAGAATTAAAACATCGTCTTTTTCCAGATCGTAATATCGAATAATTGCACTTCCGTAATTCACCGTTCTTTCGAGCTGTAAATATTTTAATGCCTGGTTGAATACCGAGAGTCCTGTTTCCATAATGGGATTAATGTTGGAGAATCCTCCTGCCCGGAAAAACATTTCACCCATGCAAAGTGTGGTATGTCCTCCGCCGCCGTAAACGTGTATCAGTTTGTCTTGCGCTATGGCATCAGCCATAAGTGAAGCGGCTTTTTTTATGTTTTCTTCCTGGGTTTCATTGACTTTTTTAAAGTTTTCCATTAACTTTTCAAAATAACCGAGATCATTCATTTTTCATTCTCCTTTCCATACTCTTTTATAGTTTCTTCCAATATGATCCCATAGTTCAATGGGGTCTTTGGCCGCGACCGAGGTACCGTAGCCTCCACGGTAAGTCCAGGTTGCAAGACGGTCAATACCAAGCTCTACATATAAATCAATAATACGGTCAATTTGTGAAAAATCCTTAGGACGTTTGTAATATCCCATCAGCCATCTTTCGGATTCTTTTCCGTATTTTTTGGCCATTTCAACCGTCCGTTTGGTGATATCGATAAAAAAGCTTTCAGGTAAATCCCAGTCGATGATGGTTGTTGAGAATACGTCAAAATAAGGACAGGAAGCAACCATATCCCAATTATCGTAGCCACGGAGTTCCGTCACATAATAGGTGTTAATGGTTGCATGAACGCAACAGGTAATTTCCAGGTTTGGATTGATTTCTTTGAGAACCCTTGATGTGTCTGACAAAGTGAATAATGCTTCTCTCCATCGGAATTGTTTTACGTCGTCATTCATAAATTTAGGCATTTCATAACCGTAGTAATCTTTAAATTTTTTCATACATTCCGGACATCTGCAGGTCCAGTCATCTCCTGCACCGCCCGTAATGGAAGCATAGGATTTGGGATAAGCATAATGCGGTTCATCCCAGAAGAAACCGTCAATATCCGTTTCTCTTGCAAGTTTTACACACAGTCCTTTGAAATAGTCCCTGAAGGAATTTGTAACAAAGCAGGCTGCGTTTAAAACCTCGCCTGTATATGCGGAAACTTGTCTGTGATGGATATTATTTTGTAAAAACAAACTGACCTGTTCACCGCCGAAATATTTTCCGATGCCCCAAGTATCTGCAATGACGCGAAGACCGACTTCATGTGCCGCTTTCACAATGTTGTTTATGTTGGGAAACCAAAAGTCCATGTCAAATTCCGTGATAGCCAGGATTACCGTGTCACAGCCGTGTTCTTTCATCTCTTCAAAATCTTTTTTGGCATGCTCCACATAGTTCAATCCATAATAACTTACGGCAGTGTGTTTTATGGCCATTATACCCCTCCTTTTTAACTTGTTACAATATTTCTTTAAGTGACATTATGGTATTATTGAATAAAGCCTCCTTTCCTTAACGATTGATTTCACGTAAAATGTTATCAAATGCAGATGGAAATGTGAACCTAAATTTTAGAACAAAAGGTTTGAATTTCCGAACTTGACTTATTGTTTAACCAGGCTTATAATGGCCTTGATGGAGGTGATCACGTGATTTTTTCAGAATCCTTTCCGTGTGTCAAGATTTTATCTGTCCTGGAATTGAGTTGGGAGGCTGATAAAAAATATGCGAAGCCCAGACCCTTTCATGCTTTGTCCTATCGCATTGTGGGAAATGCCACTTTTACCCATGACAATATTGCTGTGCAGGTCAATAAAGGGGATATTGCATATGTTCCGGCAGGCTTTGACTATGAAATTGATTCCCAGGATGAACATTTGTTTGTAGTGCATTTTTCCATATACGATTATACAACCGATAAAATGGAGGTTTTTACCCCTACCAATACCCATATCTTCAAAAGGTTATTTCAATCTATGTATACGACTTGGAACAGCAAACAAATAGGTTATCAATATGCGACAACCTCATTATTTTACAGAGTCATGGAACAAATTCACAAGCAGCATACCGAACGTTGCCTATTGTCCTCATCGGAGAAGATGAAATTTGTCATAGATTATATCCATGAACATTTTACCGACAGAGACTTGTCGGTCTCCCTTTTAGCCGAAATGGCGGGAATGAGTGATACGTATTTTAGAAAATTATTTGTCAAACATTTTTCGGTGACTCCGTTAAAATACATTAATAATCTTCGTATTTCCTATGCGGAAGAATTATTGTGTTCAGGCTATTATTCCATAGAAAGCATCGCAGAAAAGACCGGCTTTTCGGATCCGAAGTATTTCAGTACGGTGATAAAAAAAGTAAAGGGGTGCCCCCCTTCAAAGCTCTACAAATAATGGGATTTTATTTAGAATTTACTCTTTAAATATTCGGTGGCGGTTTTATTGGTATACTTTTTGAAAAGCGTGGAAAAGTAATGGGCATTGTCAAACCCGACGATTTGTGCTACTTCGTAAATTTTATATTCACCGTTATCCAATAATTTTTTTGCTTTTTTTATTTTTACTTCATTAATATAGTCAATGAGGTTTTTTCCTGTTTCCTTTTTAAAGATTCTGCTGGTGTGTACGGGACTTAAGAAAATATGAGACGCTACGTCTTCTAAAGTAATTTTTTTCTGATAATTTGCATGAATATAATCGATTGCCTTTTGAACATGTTTGCTGATGGTTTCTGTATTGAATTTTCTGTTATTTTTAATGATGTTGTCAATGGAAAGTTTTAATACCTCGTTTAAATCGTCAAAGTTATCGCATTTTTCAATCAGGGTTTCCAGATTGGTAATATTATTAGGAATATCCTTTTGCATGGTGGCATTTAAATCCTGCCTTAATTCATTGATGTGCAGGAATATTTGTGTGTAAATACGGCGGATAAATTTTATATCAGGGTTTGCAAGGCACTTTATGGTCTCTGTGAATTTTTTCAAGTAATTGCTGATTTCCAGTGAATTATAATTATCAATAGCACTTATTAAATAGTTTTTTAATTCCAATAATTTATAATGGATGTTGTTGATGTCTTCAAAAGAACTAATACTATTGTAGGATACAATAATATTATTATCAATGTGTTTTGCGTAGGATAAGGCTTTTTTGCACTCCTGATATTTTACGTAAAGGCTTGTTCCTCCGTTTCCTTGAGAACTCAGGCCGATATTGATATGAATATCTTCATATTTACTCTTTATTTTATCAATTAGTTTGGTACCCATGGATAAGATTAATTTTTCAGAATAAATATTCAGATCGTTTTTCAAAATTACCACAAACTTTTCACAATCAAGGAAGATATGGTAAAAGTTATCCGTATGCCCTACCAATTGCTGAACTATGTAAAGAATATCGCATTGAATTAGATACATGTCTTTATTGTCTTTTTTGTTCTGAGTATCTTGTATTTCAAAGAGAATCAAGTAAAACTTATGAATATTGATATCGTTTAATAAGAGCGCTTCTTTTGAGTCCAACGAGTTGCGGGAGGCAATACCGTATATCATATCCAGTAATATTTTTTGGCGGATGTAAGGTAAATTTTGCATTAACAATGCATTTAATTTTTCATTTTCAGCCTGTTTGCTTTTTTCTTCTTCTATGCATTCAATGGCATTTTTAATATTCCGAATCATTTCCTGTGGTTGTATGGGTTTTAATAAAAGAGAGAAAACATTTAAATTTACGGCTTGATGGGCATATTCAAAATTTCGATATCCGGTTATGACGATCATTTTTACTGAAGGAAGGAAAAGTTTTATTTCTTCAATCATTTCAAGGCCGGTCATTTTATTCATGCATATGTCGGTTATGATAATATCCGGTTTTAAATCTTTGGCTTTTTTTATTCCTTCAATAGCATTCTCTGCCTCGCCGCAAACCGTGCAATCAGGCAAATTGGATTGGATGGTTTTTATCAGTGATTTACGAATAAGTTCTTCGTCTTCAACAATTAGTATATTATACATAGTAGATTCCCTCCGTTTTTACATATTTTTGATTTTAAATCGAACCGTCACTTTTGTAAAAAGATTTTGTGAACTTTCAAGTTTAAGCGAATAATCATCGCCGTAAAGCAATTTTAGTCGTTTGTTCACATTGATTAATCCAATGCTTGTGTGATTGGAAACCGTATTCGTTAAAAAGATTGCGTTTAACTTGTCTACTTCTTCTTTACTCATTCCCACACCGTCATCCGATATGGTTACAACCAAATCGTTATCAACAATTTTTGATGTTATTTCAAGAATACATTTTTTCTCGCTGGGAAGAATACCGTGATGGATGGCATTTTCTACAATTGGCTGCAGTATCAGTCTTGGAATCAGTATAGGCCTCGTATTATCTTGAATGTTTTTGATGACTTCAAACTTATTACTGAAACGAACCTTAAAAAGATAGATGTAATTATCCAAATGTAAAATTTCCTCGTCAAACGGAATGAAGCGGCCATCCCGCCCGATGCTTTGCTCAAAGAAATCGGCAAGTGAGGTAATCATTTTGCTGATTTCCGGTACTTCGTTTAATTGAGCCAAACTGTTGATGGATTCCAAAGTATTAAAGAGGAAATGGGGATTTATTTGCGACTGCAGCATTTTTAACTCTGCTTCCTTTAATGCCATTTCGCTTCGGTAATTTTGATTGATCAGGGATATAATTCTGTTTGTCATTTTTTCAAAGCTGTTATATAAAGTGCCGATTTCATCCTTTGCCTTAAAATTGTTATTGATAAATTTTTTGTTTTCCTGCCAGTTATCCATATAATCCGCAAGGTAGTGAAGGGGCTGACATACATTTCTTTGTACATAATTGGTAAATAACAAAAGTAAAACGGAAGAGAAAAAACATAATAAAATGATGCAAAGAATCAAGTAATAAGAATCCTTGTAAAGTTGTAAATAATTAATCTGACATAGGATATAACATTCCATTTCCGGAATGTGGTTATACATAATTACATGATGTTTGGATCTTATGATACCTTTCTTATTCGTTGATATTTGCAAAAAGTCATCAGGAGATATTTGGACATCAGAAAAATTGCTTTTATATATGCAGGTTTTATTTTGTGAGACAAGAAAAAAGCTTTGGGCATTTTTGGTTTCGTATTGCTGGATTAGATTTTTAAATATGTCCTGAGATACTTTCAATATTAATAGGCCTTCATGCTGGTAAGTATAGGGATTATTAATGGTTCTTGCAAAAAATATATCTTTTATTTCATTATTGGAAGTATTGAAATACCAAAAAGGTTTTCCGTTTTTTGTTTTGGCGTATTTTTCAATTTCAATATAGCCAATGGATTTCGGGCTATATATATTATCTTCTTTTTTGGAGGTGGTGAAAACCTCATTTCTTATTTGGAGGCTGACCGCTTCGATTTCCTGGCGGGATAAAATTAACTTTCTGATGGAATTGTGTATTTGTTTTTTTTCTTGACTTCCTACCGGATAAGTGGAAGTAGCACTCATCATAACAACGTTAAAAATATTATTATCATACAGTAATTCTTGAGAAATATCAAGAATACCGTTGGAATAATCCACAAGTTTTGAGGATATGGAATGAAAAACATTTTGAGTGTAGTTCATGGTCAGATTGTTAATTACCTTAATGGATATACTAAGTGATATTGCACCAATGATTAATATAGGAATCAGTACTTGACCAATGGATAAAATAAATATTTTTTTAATAATCGGGTAATTTTTAAATGAGTTTAGCAGTTTAAACACTTTAATCCATCCTCGCATTTTAATTATGTATTTTATTGGATAATGTAATTGCTTCATTCCATATGTAAGAAGCATCAACCGTTCCATTAATAACATTATTAAATTGTGATTTTATAATGGATTGCCATACCATTTGGTCAATAATGTTGTTTGGCATGGGGGTAAATTCGGAAATACTGTTGATTAAAAGATTTCTTTTGGTAATCAGACTGCTGTTGGGGACCTTTGAAGGAGGGATTTTAATGGCAGTCATATACATGGTATTTTTATAAAATTCATTGGTAGTATCAGGAGAAGTTAAATATTTCAGAAATTTTATGACCTCCTCTTTCTTTTCGGTATAGGCCGATTGGCTTACAAAGAATGTGGATTCTCCTGCACCGAATATCATGGGGGAAAAGGAATAAAATTTTTGTTTATCCGTATTCAAATATTTTTTATCAATCAATGGATGGGTATTGATTGCCGGGAACGGTATGATTTCTACGCTGTCACTGTCAATATATTTTGTTGATATCAACGAACGACTGTTTTTATCATCCATATTTTCAATATCACCTATAAAGCTGCTGTCTTCAACAATCATGGCTGCGGATTTTTCAAGGAATAATTGTTTGGATTCTTTTCGTCCCATATTTTCAAAGTTTTTAGGAAATGCATTTAAGTCTTTCAGTTCTTTCACATATGAAAATGCTTCAATATAACTTTTATCAACAACCATATTATTAATGGCATGCTCCAGGTTTAGATATCCTCCTAAGGAAGCAACGATGGCTTGATATAATAATAAACTGTTATCCTGTGAACCAAAGGCTATGGGAATGATATGGTTATTGGCAAAAGTAAGAACGGCGGTTTTTAATTGGTTGTAATCGGTTGGAATTTGTACATTGTATTGATTGAAGAGATCGGTGTTGATATACATGGCAATATAATCTACTTCTGTGGGAATTCCGTATATTTGAGAATTAGTTGTTACGAAATGGATAATACTTTTATCGATGGAGTTGTGCCACTCTACGTCATTTTGCAGTTCTGCATTGAGACCGGCAATTTTGTTGTTGATGAAAAGAATTTTAATATTGTTGTTGGGAAAGGTACTGATAATATCGGGTTCATATCCGGAGGCAAAGTCAGTTTGCATTTTTATATAGAAGTCTTCATCATATAAAGAAATGTTTACAATATGAATATTTGGGTTGTTCTCCATATATTTTTCCAAAAGACTGTTTAATGTTTTATTCTTAATGTTTTGATCGCCCCAACTGTTCAAAATGGTAATGTTTATCTTTTTTATGTTTAAATCGGTTTCGGCACTGATGGGCTCTTTATTGGTAATGGTTATGTTGGTGATGGTTATGATGATTAAAGAAGTGATAAGGAGCAATGAAAAAGCGAAAAAAATATAAAGGTATACATTTCGACTTTTAACACTCATTGTTTTTACCTCCTTGATTAACCGTGTGAAATGCCTTGGAAATGCCTTGTTTATAAAATTATATAATAAGGGAAAGAATTGTTCAAGTATAAATTTTTGCTATGATGTTCAAAAAATTAACATCATTTATAGAATGGGAATTGATAATATGATAAAAATGCAAACCATTTTCAAAAGATCTTTAATTTAATAAGAATTTAATACATGTTACAATGTCTATGCAAGCAATATAAGCTTATACACAAAATCATGTAAAAGGGAGTATATGCATGTTGGAATTACGTTCTAAAAAGCATTTAATGGATAACACAACAAAAAGTTCAACAAAAATTAAAAAAAAGAAACTTTATTCAAAGTATTTCAGAGAAAATTTAGAGTATATGTTAATGGTAGCTCCGGGCTTTATACTAACTTTTATCTTTTCTTACATACCCATGTTTGGGATTATTGTTGCGTTTAAGAATATAGATTATAAAAAAGGAATATTTGGAAGTCCGTGGGTTGGTTTTGAAAACTTTAAATTTCTTTTTCAGTTTCCGGACGTAAAAATTATTGTACGAAATACTATAGGATATAACTTGGTTTTTATTGTTCTGGGAATCATTGTACCGGTGACTTTTGCTATTATTCTAAATCAGATTAGAAATAAACTTGCCTCAAAATTTTACCAAACGGTGATGTTTCTGCCGTATTTTTTATCATGGATTATTGTCAGTTACATAGTATATGCATTTCTGGCATTTGATTTAGGCTTAGTGAATAGAACCATTTTAGCACCTCTTGGAATTCAACCTATTGAGTGGTACGGTAAGCCGGAATACTGGCCGTTCATTATTGTTTTCTTACATATGTGGAAAACTACCGGTTATTCAAGCGTAGTATATTTGGCAGCAATTACGGGTATTGATCATGAATTATACGAGGCGGCTGCAATTGACGGAGCTACGAAAAGGCAGCAAACATTTTACATTACAATACCTTCCATCTCAACTATTATCATTATTATGCTGATTCTTGCTATCGGCAAGATATTATCTGCAGATTTCGGTTTGTTCTTTAATGTTCCTTTGGAGCAAGGCAGGCTTCTTCCTGTTACAAATGTTATTGATACTTTTGTTTTTAGGGCTCTAAGAATAAACGGTGATATTGCAATGTCATCAGCTGCAGGGCTTTTGAAATCCGTTATAGGTTTCTTTTTGGTCATGGTTACAAATAAAATTGTAAAACGTTATGATGATTCAAAAGCGTTGTATTAATTGAAAGGATTGGTATTTATGAAAGATACAAAAACAACTTCAAAATTCAATCAAATATCCTCCGTTACAAATGCAATTTACCATTTGATTTTTATGGTTGTAACAATTTGTTGTCTGTATCCGGTGTTACTTGTAATAGGGATATCGTTTACCGAGGAAGACAGTTTGAAAACGTTTGGTTATAGTGTTATTCCCAAGGTAGTGAGTTTCGAATCCTATACCTATGTGTTAAGAAATGCGGCAACCATTTTAAAAGCGTATAAAGTAACCATCTTTGTAACCATCGTAGGAACTATGTTAAGTGTTGCGGGGACGGCACTGTATGCCTATGCTATTTCCAGAAAAGAATTTCGGTACAGAAAATTTTTCACTTTTTTTAAGTTTTTTACCATGCTTTTTAGCGGCGGATTGGTACCATGGTATTTGGTTTGTACCAGACTTCTTCGTATAAATGACACTATTTGGGCATTAATTTTACCGCCTTTGATTAGTGCATGGAATGTTATCATTATGAAAACGTTTTTTGCTACAACAGTTCCGGATTCTATCGTGGAGTCCGCCAGAATTGACGGAGCTTCGGAATTTACAACCTTTATCAGAATTGTTTGTCCTATATCCCTGCCGGGACTTGCAACCATTGGATTATTCGTAACTTTAAGTTATTGGAATGATTATTGGACCCCTTTAATGCTTACCAGTAAGCCGAACTTAGCAAATATTCAGTTGTATTTATATAATATTCTGAAAAATATACAAATGCTTCAGGATACTACAAATGTTATCAGCCAGCAAGCTTCCGGAGAAGCCATAAAACGGTTGCCGCAGGAAGGGGCGCGTATGGCAATATGTGTATTGGCAATAGGGCCGATTATTTTTGCTTATCCGTTTTTCCAAAAGTACTTTATTCAGGGGCTTACTATAGGAGCCGTGAAAGGCTGATTTCTTAATTATTTAAATAAAAAATAAAAAGGAGTTGTTTATTATGAAAGAAAAAATGAAAATTCCACTGATTTGTTTGGTTTTAGTGTTATCTGTTGTTTTATCAGCATGCAATAACAAAGCAGTAAATAAAAATCAGAATGAGGAAGAATATCAAATTGATTGGTATTTGGTAGCCAGTCAGGTTCCGGTCACTTCAGCTCAAGAAGCTGTTGAAAAGGCAGCCAACGAATATTTAAAAAATAAATTAAATGTGACCCTGAAAATGCATTATTTAAATTGGAGCGCTTATTACCAAAAAATAAATGTTATGGTTGCAGGCAACGAAAAATTTGACATCTGTTTTACACATTCCAATACATTTAAAATTAATGCGTCTAAAAATGCTTACTTGCCTCTTAATGACCTAATTGATAAATATGCTCCTAAAACCAAGGAAATGTTAGGGGAAGAATTTTTAAAAGGTTCACAAATTAACGGCATTAATTACGGCTTACCGGCCAATAAAGATAAAGGCAGTCATTTTGGAGTATTGTACAGAAAAGACCTTGCAGAAAAATATAACTTAGTGGAACAATTAAATGCAGTAAAGGATATGAATGATATCTATCCCATATTGGATGTTATTAAGGAAAATGAACCTAATATTTATCCTCTTAAAGAGGCGGATGCATATTCAGTTGCAACATTGCTTGATTTTGATGTCATTGTGTTCCCGGGAGCCTTTTATCCGGATGCAGAAGACGGAAAGGTTGTTAATTATGTAGAAACACCGGAATTTATGGAAGCGGCTAAGATAACACGCAGAAATCAGTTGGCCGGATATAACCGCAAGGGTGATGTGAATGTTAACAACAATGAGGATTATTTTATGACATTTGCTACTCTGAAACCGGGTAAGGATAAAGAAATAAGTGCATCCCGGAAATATGAATATGTGCAGATTGATTTGACTACTCCTCGGATGAGAAATACAGATACAATAGGTTCATTGATGGCTATTTCAAACACATGCAAAAATCCTGAAAGAGCCATGCAGTTTTTAGAATTATTTAATACGGATAAATATTTACACAACTTAATTATTTATGGTTTGGAAGGTGTCAATTATACGAAAATAGATGACAATACCATTCGGCCTATATCGGATAGTGGTTATGGAAACGCAGGTATGCAGTGGATATTTGGAAATATTTTTATTAATTATTTAGTGGAAGGTGAAGATCCGGATAAATTCAAAAAGATTGAAGAATATAACAAAAACTTGAAAAAATCAGATACACTGGGCTTTAGTTTTGATTCTGAGCCGGTTAAGGCGGAACTTGGTGCTTGCCAGAATATTTACGATGAATACAACGGAGTTATTAGCCGGGGGTTGGAGGATCCGGAGATTGTTATACCGCAATACATTGAGAAATTAAAAAGAGCAGGTTCGGATAAAATTATTGCTGAAATGCAAAGACAATATGATGAATGGGCGGCGAAATATAAATAAAATTTCAATTTGTCAAGAAGAATATTCAATAATTTGAGAGGGCTTACACAGGGAAAGGAAGTTGAAAGAATGAAAAAACGACTTATGAAGGTTGTTGCTATGATTGTTGTAATGACATTGGTCATTACCATTACAGCAGTGGCGAACATTGCTGTACCTGCAAGTGCAGACGGCATTATGTTGATTGGTGACAGTTACGGAAATATGAAGAGTGTGACGGTAACGGATTGTGCAGGGCTGGTAAGTGCGTTACAACTCCATTGTGAACAAGCGGCACCTGTAGACAGTTTCGGAATACAAATGAATTCTGCGCAGTTTGGACTAATAAGTGGAAAGGTTTATGTTCTCAGTTTTTACACAAAGGCAACATCAGAGTATGATACACTTACGGTGTCGGTAAATGATTTACAGGGAACGGCCCTCACTCAGTTTACTTATCACCTGTCGGGTCAATGGACAGAAATCTGTTTTCCGTTTACAGCAAGCGGAAAGGAAAGCAATATTAAAATGACTACAGGTGGTAAGGCACAGATAATTTATATCGGCGGCATTTCGGTTAACATAAGTAATACAACGTTCGAGGATGCAAAAAGTGGATATTTCATGGTTAGGGCAGAAGATTGGGAGAGCGTGGAAATACCTTATAGTGATAAGTTGGGATTAGGTAGTGCGTTTGATGTAATTGCGAATGGTGAGTATATTTATGCAATAGCAGGCGGAAAGATCCATGTATTGAAAGAGGGTGAGAGGGGAAATTCGCCTACACTTGTAAAGAGTACACAGAAGTACGGAAATTTGAGGCAAATGAGTCTGACGGATGACGGAAAAGGTCTTATTGTAACAGCAAGGGCGGGTGCAGTCTTTGCTTTTGATATATCCAACCCCGAAAATCCTGTGCTTGTATCGCGGCTGGATTCGCTTGAACATGCAACAGGTATAGATATTCAAGGCAAGTATTGTTTTATCGCGGATCGTGTTTGCGGCATTAGTATATTTGATATCGAAGATTTACGCAATCCTGTTATGATATCCCATATTCCCGCAAGTGAAGCGCAGGACTGTAAGATCTATAACGGTTACCTTTACGTAGGGGAATGGGGCGCTTGTAAAATAAGTGTATATGATGTCCGCAATCCGGACAGTCCGGTTCGTGTAAAAAATATTTACTTAAAAGGTCGCGGGGACGGTGTAAATATTCAAAACGGTATTCTTTATGCTGCTACAGGACATATGGAGCCTGGACATGGGACGAAGACTTCGCCTGGCTACGCAACCGGTAATGGCATGGAAATATATAATGTGGAAGATCCGTTAAATCCGGTATTGCTTTCAAGGGTAAGAACCGATGGCAGAATGTACTGTGGGTCGCCGGATATATGGCGGGTAGAGGTAGCCGGCAATTATGCCTATCTTTCCAGTACATATAATGGCATATATGTGTATGATACGTCAAACAAGCGGCTCCCTAAGCGAGTTGCACATATAAATGTGGTTGCCAAAAAAGGTGAGGCCGGATATTCGGATTTGACAAATCCTTCTTACGTATTTCCATTTGATACAAAACAGCAAAGAAACGGTGCATTGATAGACTGTGACGTGCAAAATGGGACAATGTATATCGTTAATAATTCCAGTGATTTGTATGTACTTCATGGAAAGGATTATATTGCCGACCGTACCGATAAAGATAGTTCAACCATATTTCCAAACCAACATTATAACTGCACATATTTTACCAACGATTTAGAAGCGATGGGATTAAAAAACGCCAAACTATTTCAGCCGGGTTCCCAGGTTTGGAGTTGTGCAAGATACGGAAACTACACATATGTAGCTGCAGGAACGGACGGTATCTATGTTATTGACGATAACATGAACATTATAAAAAATTATCCCGCTAAAGATATCACACAAGACATACAGATTTATGGCAATAAGCTTTATACGGCTGAAAATTCAGCGGGATTGTATATATACGAGATAGACGTAAATAACCCCGAAAACATTATCGAAAAAGGTTCATACAATGACGGGCCCATAGTAGAAGTTGCCCTTTCTCCCGATGCCAGGTACGCCCTTGTGCAGAGGATGCATACATCAAGGTTGCTGGATGTTTCAGATATAGAAAACCCGAAACTTTATAAAAACTTTTCCTACTCGATGGTATATCAAAACCAGCTCACCAGAAATTGTGCACAAAACCGATATCTTATGGTGTTTGCAAACGGTTCGAAAACCGTTGTGATTGATTTTGGTGAAAATGGAAGCTATGCCGAACCTGTCATCAATGAATCGTGGACCAGTGGCATACTTCAGCAAAACGGGATATCAGCCGACGGGAATCTAATGTTTGCTACAGGCAGTAACGGGGTGGTGTACAGTTTTGATCCGTCAGATGAAGAGGTTTACACCTCAGCACTTTCCAATAATCCAAAGGTGAAAAAGTTTACTGTAAACGGACTTACCAATGCGACTTGGGTAGGGGTGCCAACCGTAATTGGCGATTATGCCTTTGTCGCAATGAGAGGACAGGGGGATTTTTCAATACTCAAGCTTCCTACGGACAGGGCTTCTGCTCCTGTATTATTAAAAAAGGTAACATTCAAGGGGAATCCGGGACGTCCGATTGCTGTAGGCAGAAGAGTGTATCTGCCTCTTGGTTATGGTGGTTTGGTAAGTTTTGAAATATCCGATTTAACGCCTAACTTATCGACTCTTTCTTCTCTGATGTACAGAGTGGATGGTGGCAAGATCAAGACGGTAGATGGATTCAAGGCGTCGGACATTGGCGGTGAATATGAAATTAGTGTTTTAAGTAATGCGAAAAGGGTTGATATTTTGGCAGTGGCTACTGTGCCGGACAGCACAGTTACCATTTCGGGCAATGGTGTTATTGATATTGAAAACGGAGAGAGAGAAGCAACGGTTACGGTGGTGAACGGAGAGGATATAAGCGAATTTAAGATTACTGTGAAATTCGTTGAGTTTTTGCCGGTTGAAGTAGTAAATGAGCAATTTACGTCACCATATCCGTATGAGTTAGGCAATGAAATAACATTACCGTTATCAGGTTCAAGAACGGTAGGTAAATTTAATGATAACAGTGCGTATACCTCACGAAACATTAAGCTAACCGCATTGGCCCCTGGCATGAACGGTTATCAAGCCGGCGGAACAGGAAATATTATTAAGCTCGTTAAGGGTGACGACTCTGAAAAAAACAACGCTATTGCGGAATATGCTTTGCCGGAAATCAGTGCCACAAGTTATGAACAAGTTACCATTGAGACACGTGTTTATATCGGAACAAGAGTAGCAACAGGACTTTTACAGGAGCGAATAGGAGTTGAGAATGTCTATATCAATTTCAGAAATGACATGGATGCTGTACGGATAGCAGGCACAAATGTTACCAATACTTTAAAATGCGGTACATTTGGAGAAGGAGCTTGGCGCCGCCTCAAGTTTATTTTCTACAAAAGTTCACCGGACCAGACAGCATACGACAGGGTGAAATTATACTATGATGGTTATATCAACAATTATCTGAACGGTGAAGAGTTGGAGATAACGACCCCTATTGCTTCAATAGACAAACTCAGATTTGATTTGTTTATTAATCCAAGTACCAGCCAAAAACCCATGTATATTGATTATATCAAAGTCATTGTTGACGGAACATATAAGGATATACTTGATACTCCTGTCGCACCGGTTTGGGAAGGAAACAACCTTCGTTGGACGGCGTTGCAGTCGGCAAATGTGGCGGCATATGACGTTACTCTTTACAATTACGGAATCAAAGACAGAACTTTTACATTTGGTCCGACAGTGACCGGCACAAGTGGCTATGCAGAGTTTGCAAACTATATAGCTGCCCATACCGATGCGGTTTGGACAGCTACGGTTACAGCAAGGGGAACAAAGCTCTTGATGAGCGAGTTATATGAGGATTCGGAAGAGTCCGAACAGTCGGTTCACAGGGGCAAGCTGTATGGCATATATGCAGTTACCGATCCGGAAATAACAGGAACCATAGCCGAAGGCAATGTTTCAGTATCTTCAAGGGTAGTGAAGGTTCGTGAGGGTATGTTTATGCCTTATACACTTGTGGTAGCGGCTTATGATGGGAAAGAACTTACGGATATTTCGTTTTGTTCCCTTGATGAAAACCAAGTAGACCATGTAGGCGACTGCCAAACCTTGTCGGCAAGTGTAACGGTAAAAGGGTTAAACCCAAGCGTAAAAGTTATCATTTGGAAAGACTTGAAAACAATCCAACCGCTAGACGGTGCGATACCTGTTGACAATCTCTAAAATCTTCCTGTTGTATGTTGAAAGTTCAGATTTTAGTTGAAGTTTGGTTGGAAAGGCAACTGCATAAGGCTCGGTTTATTCCGAGAAACAATAATAAATTATGTGAAGGAGGATTATTAATGAAAAAGAAGTTAGTGAGTTTAATAACTGTTTTATGTATGTTAGGAACATGCTTAGGTATGGCAATGCCTGTGTTCGCCGGAGAGCCAGGCAGTGGGGGAGGGGTACCGCAGGAGGACGTAATCATCGATATATATAAGAATGATTTTCAAACAATTGATGGGATAGACAGAATTAATGGTACTGCAACGGTAGTAGATGATACTGTTGCCCAGGAGTTGAACAACGATGCACAAAATAAGGCGTTAAAGATTGAAAAAGTAGTGAGATCGAGCTACACCCCTTTGCATATCAATCTCAGCCCGGTGAATGGATGGGCTTCGACACCTGCCAAGTATAGCAATTACAATGCGGTTAACGGCAAGCAGATTATATGGGAGGTGGATTTTTATCTTACCCAGTCAGCGGTTGATGTTCTGAGCGCACCTGAAGGACAATACGGCGCTGTGAACATCATGTTAAAGTTTGCTCCTAATTTAAGTGTAGGTAATGGTGGAAACCTTAATGACTTCGAAAAGAATGCCCTAGGTTTCTTCAAGCGATATGGCACCAATCAGGTTGTATATGGGCGTGCCAACTCAGCAGGCAATAGTTATGGCTATGAGATTGAACCGGAAAGGTGGTACAATTACAAAGCCGTACTGGATTTAGAGACGTGGACATACAGTATTTATATAAACGACAATCCAGTAAAGCTGTTGGCAAATGAGTATGCCGTTAACCGGTCTGTGGATGAAAGTTCCACTATTCCTGAAGGAAACCGAAATGTTGAAAGTCTGTCAATGTATGGAATTGCTGTAGCGTATAATAAATCAAGTTCAAACAATGCAGGTTCTAGAACCACGTTAACGGCAGACCATAATCCTGTAGTATATGTTGATAATATTCATTATTATCAGGTAGCAAGCCCGGTAGGGGTTACCTCTGTATCTGCCGAGTATAGGGGTACAACCACGGAAATTGCGGTTAATTTCAATACAAGCGTAGCCGAAGGAGAGTTAGAAAAATTGGCGATATTAAAGGAGGATGGCTCTAAATTATCCAATACTGCCATTACTGAAGTAAGGCTGGCACAAAATGGACACACAGCGTACCTGACCGTTCAAACGGGAAGCTCGGGCGTAGAAAGAGGAGGAAAATATACGCTGACCCTTCCGGCAGGATTTAGGGATATACACGGGCAGTACCTGACGGCACAGGTTAGTATGCCGTTTGAGATTAATAAATCTGCCAGTATTTATGTTGACGAACGTGAAACCAATATAATAGCCGGACCTAATGCGAGCGGAGTGACGGTAAGCGTAAATTTGAAAAACGCTTCCGATTCGGCGGGTGCAATGGTGATTTTAGCGGCTTATGCCGGCAATAAAGTACTTCTGGGGGCAGATATTCAGCATGTGACTGTAGCAAATGTAACGGATGATCCGGACGGTGAAACGGTAGAACTTACAATTAATGCAAATTTAACCGATGCCACGGAAATTAAGTTGTTTGTATGGAACAATAATCTTTCCCCATATCAAGGAAGTGAATTAATATGGTTGAAGAATAACTAAAGCAAGTATAAAAATGACCGGGAGCGGACACATGTTCCCATTCCCGGTTTATTTTAACAACATACTTTCGTTGTTTTGGAGGGAAATAAATGATGCCAATTAGAAGAATTCGACAGAAAGCATTGTGCTTGTTGATGTGCTTATGCTTATTGATAACATGCATGGGAACTACTTTACCTGCATTTGCAGAAGTAACAGCGAATAAAACAATAATTTATCATAACGATTTTGAAACGAAAACTACCGTTTGGGCCAGTGTCGGTACTGTACGAACGTTTGTTACCGGAGATGGAATGGATCCTGATGCGGAAATTGCGGCATCGGCTCCGGGAGCGTTACCTGGTAATAAAGTTTTGAAAATTACTAAAAATCCAACCCCCGGCAATAACCAAAATAAACTAATGGCAGCACTTGCGCCCATTGATCTTATCAGTTATAGGGCTGCGGGTGCGGATGAATCAAAACAATTGGTGTGGAAGACGGACTTTTATTTGCCTGATTCGGCTGTGAGTTTTTTAACACAACGGTCCACAAGTGCAAATACTCCGCCTGATACGCGGCTTCATTTTTCACCGCAGCTTGTTAATTCCAGTGGTATATGGAATACGGCTGATTTATTAAATATAAATAGATTGGGCTTTTTTAAAGGTCCTGGTGGTGAACTTCTTTACGGAGATACTTGGCGAGACGGTATTTGTATTCCGGTAACCACAAACCAATGGCATAGATACACGGCTGTATTTGATGTAGCGGAGTGGAAGTTCAGTATTTACATAGATGGTATTCCCGTTATGACCGCAGTTGGTGCAAGAACCGGAGGTTGGGACATTGAAAACAGGAACTTTAATGTTATGCAGATGCAGGGTATTATGATAGCGTATGCAGGTAAGACCGAAACAAATTCCAGTACAAATAATGCAAAGCCGGTTGGCGATGAGAATCCGGCTATATATATTGACAATGTGGAGTATTACCAAGTGGATACTGCTCCGGGTGCGACAGTTACTTTTGATCAGGATACCAAAATGGGAACCATAATTTTTAACACTCCTGTTCCGGAATCACAACAAGCCCTTATATCTGTTAGAAATGCGGATAATTCGGAATTAAACCTTACATCGCCTTTGATGTTTGCTCCGGACGGTCTTTCAGCAACTTTTGGGGCGGAAAATATGGCCTTGGGAGCACGAGGCAAGGTAGTGATAGCCGCTGGAATGTATGATGCGTTTTATCAGCAGTTTAGCTGGAGTGGTGCCCTAGAGTTGCCGTTTACCAACGGAACACCTCCCGAAAACTTTACGGTCACTACCATAAGCGGGATATTGGAAGTTCATCTGTCATGGACAGCCTCCACGGCTTTCGAAAAGTATCGTATTTATCGTGACGGAGTAATAATCGCAGAATTGGACAGCAATATTACGGAATATATTGATACAGACGTAGAAGGGGAAACACGTTATAAATACTACATGGTGGGTGTGACGGCAAGCGGCAGTTTATCTCTTCCCACGGAGGAAATAGAGATTGCCGTGTCCAGTATTGCTACACCGGAAAACTTTGCGGTAAACAAAACAGGGGATCATGAAGTGACTCTTTCATGGACGGCAGTTGATGATGCAGTAAAATATATAATAAACTGCAACGGCGAAAAAATTGGAGAGACTGATGAGGTCACTTATATCCATTCTGACATTGAGTGGGGCTCCATCTTAGAATATACGGTACAGGCTGTAGGTATCAGCGGGAATGCTTCGTTGCCTTCCAATGCAGTGCGATTGATAATAGAAAATCCCGATTACACGACTTTTGCAGAAATTACCGATCCGCTCAGTAGAGATGAGACATTTTATCCTCACATAGTAGGAGATCAGAAGAGCGTAATTACAAAAAATTTGAATTTATCACAGTTGTATAATAAGAACAGCGGTAGTCTTGTATTTTTGGCGAGTGCGCCTGAAGGTACGGATTTAACTGACATATATGTTGGGTTTTCCTATCAATATACTTACCAAAATGTAGCTTATTCGCTATTGAACATTGTACCCTTAGCGGATTATATGACAGCGGACGGCAAATTGCAATATGTTGATATTCCGTTGAGGGATTTTGCAAAAAAGGGTGAATTTCAATTTAAAAATATGCCTATGTGGGTGGATTTCAATTTTGCAGGCATCACATCTATTGTGTTTGTCGGCCGAACTTATAATAGTTTTACGGAAAAAACAGTGCATTGGGAGAATATGAAAATTGTCAGCTATCCGGCTCCGGCAGAGCCTACGCCTACACCGATTCCTACACCGACTCCTACGCCCAGTGCGCCAAAGGATAGTGGTGGCAAAAATTTGAGTGGTTCGGGTAACTCAAATAAGAATTCTGCTGTAAACCGTCCTACTGTTTCTGTGACGATACCTGAACAGTCCGGGAATAATAGTAACATTAGTAATACGCAGGGAGAAGAATCGATAGAATTGACGGATATTGCAGAGGTTCCGTGGGCAGAGGAAGCAATACGTGCGCTGGTAAAAGAAGGGTCCATATCCGGTTATCCGGACAATACATTTAAACCGAATCAACTGATAACACGGGAAGAGTTCATATCAATACTCATTAAAGCATTTGCACTTTACAACCAAGCAAAGACAACTACATTTACCGATGCGGATGAAAATGCCTGGTATTACAAGGAACTTGCAATGGCACAAGAAGCGGGCATTGTCAATGGATTGGAGAATGGTGAATTTGGCGTAGGGCAATACATAACAAGAGAGGATGCTTGTGTACTTATACATCGTAGTGTACAAGGTCGATACCCTCTGTTAAGTAAATTTGATACAATGCAATATTCCGATCAGAATGATATTGCGGAATATGCTTTGGAGAGTATTACCATTCTGCAACGTGCGGGTGTTGTGAACGGCGTAGGTAGTGGTGCGTTCGATCCGAAAGGTTTTTTGACTCGTGCGATGGCAGCGAAAATAATATATGAAGTGAAAAACACAGGGCGTTAAGAGGAGATGGAATATGAATAAATTAAAGAGGACAATATTCTTTGTTTTAACAATAGCAGTATTATGTGGGACTTTTTATATAAACACGGGGGCAAAGGAGTCCACCGGTGACAGCTTATTATACACTGATGCAGTTGGCAGACTGTATGGGCTTGGCATTATTGACAGCTTGGTGCAAAACACCGGCGAACCTATGACGAGAGCAAATTTTCTTTTTACGTTGATGAACGCTTTAGGATTCAGGAACCTAGGTACGGATATTGAAAGGTATAAAATTGCTAACGCTCTTGGCATAATTAACACAGAGACGCTCAATGACCCCGATGGTGCCATTACCTATGAGCAGGCAATTAAAATGCTTGTGGGTGCATTAGGATATGGTGAATATGCCGAACAAAACGGAGGTTACCCTGTCGGATATATTATGGTCGCGTTGAATAACAAAATTACAGCGGGGTTAAAAAGCGGAATCGGCTCAATGCTTACACGTGGCGAAGCGCTTATAATGATTGATAATGTTCTTGAGGCGAATACCATGAGGCCGCGTTATGGTCAAAAAGACTCATATGTCATTGACAGAGAAAATACCATTTTGAGAGCCAATCTTCGTATTGAAAAGTTAAGAGTTGTCATCAATAACGTGGATGTGGTTAAGGGCAGAATAAAAGCGGACGGAAAAGTATACGATGTATCCGAGAAGGTGGATTTGAACGCCGTTCCGGAGGGATATGCAACAATATACATTGATAAAGACAAGGATTTTGTATATTGGATTGAAATCGACAGAGATAGCGAAGTTATTTGGGATTTTATATACGGTGTGAATGACAGCACGGAGGACGTGGCTTATAAGGTCGGTGATATACGAACGCTTTATCTGCGGAACATGGATGCAAAGTATTCATTGAGCAATAATGTTATTGTTGAATATAACGGAAAGCCTTTTGACGAGCCGCAGGTATTGATTAATAAGTTTGTCAAGGCCATAGTGCAAGATGATGAAATAGTTAGTCTAAAAATCTATCCTTTAAGTGAGGGCGGGCTTATATACCGAGCCAATCCTGATGAAATCGGTTTTACCCGCGGTGAAATAAACGAGCTTATTATGAAAGGTTTCTCAAGGGTTCAGGAACTGACAGTTGTTGTGGACGGAAAAGCATCACAAAATATGTACGATTTGAAAAATGATATGGTTTTTGATTACTGGACGGATGAAACCAATGACAAGTATGTTATTGTTGCATCCAGTAGGCGGATTAATAGCAGGTTAACCGGAATTTCTGCAGATGCACTTGCATTTGAAGACGGTACGGAATGTGAGGTAAGCACCCAGTATGGTTTGTATTTGTTTGACGAGATTTCAAGGAGATTCAAATTGTCTATTTCTTCTCATACGTTTCTTAACAGAAAGGTAACCGCATATGTGGATGACAATAAATACATACGGTATATAAGACTTAGTGATACGGAAGAAAAAAGCAACGAGTTCTACGGTGTGGTAATGGCTACGGAGGAAAAGGCATTTGGTCGAAGAAGAATAAAAATATATTCTGTATCCGGTGCTCCTGGTGAAGCAATTTATGATGTGGCAAAAAATTTTGATAAACAGTCCCCTATTTCATTTGAATTTGCTGCTAGTGTTGCCCGTGACTTGGATGGACGTGGTTTCTTTAAGTTCGGTCTGAATGATAAGGGGGAAATAAACAAAATAGAAAACGTTCCTTATTTTGGGAATCGATTTGAAAAAACAACGCAATTCCCTTGGGATGAAACCAAATTTATAGACAGTTTATACGTAGAAGGAGCCGTCATATTTGCAATACTAGAAGTGGAGGGGAAGTTTACCGTTCGGAGACTTTATATGTCTGATTTAACAAGTACTCAAACCTATGACGGTTCGTCTGTAACGGTAACCAGTGATTTTGATATACTTAAAAATCCCGTTCCACGTTTTATAATGCTGACCGGTGGTGTTTCAAAGCTGCGTGTGGCAAGTACAATCGGTAGTTTACGAATCGTTGAAGAAATAAAAAAAGTTGATTATGATAAATACAAAGTAACTCTTCGAAATGCAAATAATTTGACTACCTACGAAGTTTCATCCGATTTCGTTGAAAAATATAATTTACGTCCTCAGACGGTTGTATATGTTCATACCAAACAGTTTGAACTGGCCGATCGCATGAGTATTGCACTCAATTCCGACAATACGCCGCGCATATATGATTTTTCAGGAAATTCCAAATTTGATACATTTACCGGTACCAATAGAACAGGATTTTTTGAGGCGGATGAAGTGTTGTTTAGAGATTACTACGCCATTCAGTTTAGGGTGAACGGCGAGCCGCAGGCACCTATGATGATATATGATGAAGTTAACGTATACAGGGTAACAGCAAACGGAAAGATTTATTTTGATTTCAACTTTGGGGTTACACCTGCGTTGGCTTCGGAAACATCCTATAATAGAAGAAGAGCAGCGGTTGCAGCCATTCAACCGGGGACCAAATGTTGGTTTACTTTAAGGTATGATAATAACCGAAAAAGAACGACAGTGGGCGATATCTTCTATTTAGATGAATAAAAGCCTTTAAAGGAAGGGAGTTTTTGTTATGAATATAATCTTACGCAGGACAATTTATCTTGTTTTATGTATGATTTTAGCCTTTTCGTCGTTCGCATCAGCAGCTCCGAAGTTCATACCGGCCGACCAGCTTGATAAAATGGAGAGGAAGTTCACACCGCTTGATATATCGAAAGCGGCGAATATGGGATTTGTGGATACAATAGCAGGGGATGGAGTTGGTGGTTGGACAGACCAGGGTGCGGAAAACGATTTGCGTGAGTTTACTTTGACCGGACTTAACCGGCTTGCAGGAGTCGACTTTTACATTATTGACCCAAAGACAAATGACGGTAAGACTTGTATCGTGTTAAGAGGGCAAAATGTAGCTGCTTTTCCGACAAGTGCCGAAATTCCGGTAAATGCCAAAGGTACAGGTGTATATTTTCTTCATGCTTGTGCATGGACCCATGCTGATGTAGGGCGATACCGTTTTGTATATGAAGACGGAAGCGAAGCAGAGGTTAATATTCGAGGTAGAATTGATGTATTCAACTGGTGGGGCGGAGGCAGTTCTGAAACGGCAGTTACCGGTTGGTCGGGTTCGAATCTGTCTACGGACCTGGTATCTCTATACGTGTTTGCCTGTGAAAATCCCGAGCCTGGTAAAACCATAAGCAAAATAATAGCGGAAACCGATGGGGATAAATCGTTTCTTATGATTGTTGCGGCAACGCTTTGCGAAGGTGAAATGTACTTACCCAGTGAACCCGACCTTGCCAATCCGGATACAACAGACTGGTATCCTTACTCATACCCATTGGATCCATTTGAAAGAAAGGGAACACCGCTTGATGTATCTTTTCTTCTTGATGCTCCGGCAGGTAAACATGGTTTTGTTAGGATAAAGGGTGAAGATTTCGTATTTGAGGATGGCACGGAAGTAAAATTTTGGGCCACAAACTTACCCAGCTCTACTTATTGCTTTGACTATGAGGATTTGGAAAACTATGCGGAGTTTATTGCTCAGGCAGGATTTAACATGGTGCGGATGCACGCACTTGATAGTTTCTATTTGATTGCTCCATATGGCCTTTTTGCGGACCCTAAGAGTGTTCAAAGGCTTAATCCGGTGTTTATGGATAAAGTATGTTATTTTATCAACGAATGCAAAAAAAGAGGGATATACATATATATGGATACAATCACATATTTCCCTTTGCACGAGAATGATAATGTGCAGAATGTGACCGGAATGAAAGAACCACGATCACAAGGAGCATCTGGCGGCGGATACGGTTTTTTTGATGAACGTTTTATCGAAATAAAGGAAATATTTACCGCAGAGCTTTTAAATTGGTATAACCCTTATACCGGTATGCATCTTAAGGATGATCCTGCTGTAGTCATGATAGGACTTGAAAATGAAAATTCTCTTTTGCATCATCCGGAGTTTACTTCTGATTATCATCTGAGCATATTGCGGAAAAAATATAATCAGTGGTTGAAAGAAAAATATAAAACGCAAGAAGAGCTTGCCCGGGCATGGGGGGATGAGCTTAAGGGAGGTGAAAACCTGGAAAACGGTACGGTAGAAGTTTACGGATATACAGGCAGGCTTCTTTTTTCCGGCCAGCGAAGGTTGGATAACATAGAATTTTTGTGCGATGTGCAGACCGATTATATTGAGCATCGTAAAAACCATATACGGGGACTGGGAACGCGAGCATTGGTTGCCGGTATAACCACGTGGGGAAATGATATGTTTGCTACCAGATACTCCAATGCGAGGGCAGCCGATATCGTTGATTATCATACCTATTGGGAGCATCCCACAAGCGGCTCAACCATGAAGGCGGGAACCACATGGCCCATAAACAAACCGACTTCAATGCTGCAAACCAGCAGCCTTGGAGTGTTGGGACGCATTTTTAACACGAGAGTATACGGTAAGCCTTTTACCGTATCCGAAGTTAATAACGCTGATCCTGTTTATATGTCAGAAACATTGCCTTTGATTGCTGCATATTGTGGTTTACAGGGAATCCATCCGATGTATTTTAATTTTGGCAAGGGTGACTTTTTAAGTGCAGTAAAAGGTAAGTTATTGGCAGACAGTATAGTACCTGAAAATAACGGTTTGATGTTTTCAGATCTTTTTGGTGGCTACGAAAATCCTGTAGCGCATGCTTTAATGCCGGCGTCGTCCATGATTTTTCTTCGTGATGTCAAAGAAGCCGATCGAGGGTATTATTTAAGTTTTACACATGACGATATGGTTTCTCCCAAATATCAGACGGTATTGAGTTCGGCGTCCATTGGCATGATCGGGCGAACAGGTACCATGATTCATACCATAGCCAGTGATCCGGATTATAATGACAATGATGTTTTGTATCTTGCCAAGCAGGCGGAGAAAAATAAAACACCTTTTGTTTCCATTACCGGGGAAATGTCTACCGACATACAAAACGGTCGGTTCATGTTAAACACTGCAAGATCGCAAACCTTTGCGGGATTTGCCAAAGATGTAACGCTTTATTTTGACGATATAGAAATGACTCTTGGAAATGAATATGCAACCGTTAGTCTAAATTCTCTTTCCGATAAACCCATATGGGACAGTGACAAGCTCCTTCTTACAACTGCAGCAAGGTTTATGAACAGTGGACAGGTTTTAGAGAAAAATGGAAGCAAGGTTTTAGTAACGGGAACTGCTCCGGTTCTTGTGGAGCCGGTTGTGGGAAATTTTGTGTTGAAGACTCGCGATGATGTTGAAATTTATGCACTTGATGTGAATGGAAAACGGAAAAAAGCCATTGCTACCAGGAGAAATGCTCAGGGATTTGTGGAATTTACGCTGGAAAAGGATAACTGTACCATGCATTATGAAATTGTTCGGGTGAAAAAGTTTAACGGTGTACGTGAGGCAAACCCGCATATTTCATTGGGTAGCCTTGAAGTAAAAGATTTATTTGAAGACTTAACCGGGTTTGAGTCCTGCAAAAAACAAATTGAACGATTAGTGCTGTTGGGAATTATGAATGGTACGTCAGATACTACATTCAGTCCTAATGATAAGCTTTTGCAAAACGATGCGATTAATGCGGCGCAGCGCGTAGCGGATAGCTCCGGAGTTTATTTAACAGAGCAAGAAATAATGCAAGAGCTGGGATTTACATATGTCCCACCGGTTGACGGTAAAGAAGATCAATCTCAGTATGCCGAGGAGAAAAGCAAATATACACGTGCGGAGGCGGCAGTGATTTTGTATAACATCATGTGGTCAAAATAGGAGGCTAAGGTTATGCGAAAACTGACTTGTATATTATTATCATTGTTGTTGCTGCCTGTATTCCCTGTTTCTGCAGATACGGATGCCATTATCGGAGTATTTGATGACTTAAGTAATATGGTTAGAATAACCGGAAACGCCGGAGAGACATATGCCGGGCAAATCATTTCATTATTGGTTACATGGAAAGGGGCGGATATTTCGTCTCTTTCCGGTATGGATATCATCTATGTTACCGAAACTGTTGCAGACGAGGAAGGTAAATATATCTTTCTATTCCCGTGGGATCCAAAAAAAGGTGATGTAGAAGACTGTAAATTTGATTTATATGTGGCGGGGAAAAACTTGTCGTATACCGTTGAGACCGTAGAAGAAGTTCCCTCTGAGTGGAATGCGGTAAAAAACATGCCTCTTTTCTTTTCAAAAGGGAGTGCCATTGATTTATCTTTCATGAACCATGCTCCGGCAGGCAAGTATGGTTTTGTAAAGGTAGATGACGACGGTGATTTTTACTTTGAAAATAAACCGGGTGAGAAAGTAAGATTTTACGGAGCAAATTTGACTCAAGCAGGGGTGGTGAATCCTACTCATAAACAGGCTGAAATCATTGCAAGGCAATGTGCGGTATTGGGATATAATATCGTTCGCCTGCATCATTTTGATATGGTGGCAAGCAACCGGCAGACCAGCAGATCCATATTTTTGCCACCTACAAGTACCGAGATAGAATTAGACGAAGAAAGACTGGATCGTATGGAATATCTCATTTATTGCCTGAAACAGGAGGGTATTTATATCACTTTGGATATCCTTAAGTCTTATCCGCTTCAAAATATACCTTCGCTAAGCAGTTACGGCCTGGATGGGTGTAAGCTTTTGACGTTTTTTTCCGACGCAAGGGAAGCGTGGAAATCAATGGCGAGGAAGTTTCTGTCTCATGTCAATCCGTATACCGGTTTGGCACTTAAGGATGATCCTGTGCTTGTGAGTATTTCGCCGTGGAATGAAGGAATGTTTCTTGACGGTACTATGGACATCTCCAATCCGACGTTAAGAGAGCATATCCTGCAGGATTTCAATACTTATCTTGTAAATAAAGGTAAATCTACAGTAACGTCCGAGCAGCTAGGTACTACTATATGGAATGCCAGTGCGGCAATCAGAGAAGATTTATTGGAATACTATTATGCAAAAACGGTGGAGGCGTACATGGAGCTTTCCCATTATCTTAAAAACGACCTTGGAGTTCGTGTGCCAATTAGTGGGATGAACCTTCATGCCGGAGCGTTGTATACTTTGTTGAAGGATGAATGTGCCGATATTATGGACGTACACAAATATAACGGATTGATTGCAGGAAACAGTGAATATTCCACTATTATTTATACACCCGGCACTCATCAGCGGCTTTCGAGAGCGTTAACCGAAAAGGCAAAAGAGGAATATGTTCCGCAGTATTCCAATACGGTGCTTACACAGTATATCCCCTCATTGGCATTGCGGCAATTGCTTAATAAACCATATGCGATTACCGAATTTAATCAGCCGTTTCCAACCAAAGGACGGGAGGAAATAGGAATTTTTGTCGGAGCGTTAGGGGCGTATAATGGATGGGATATGCTTAATAGGTTTGAGTTTGCCGGTAACTATGACCGTAAATCCAAAAACGGATATGAACACGTGGAACGTGAGTACGCACCGGGAGGCTTATATGCTCAAATAGGCGGAGGGGGACTTATAGGGTTGGACGATCCTTTAACTATATATTCCGAGCTTCAAGCTGCACTTATGTTTAGAAAAGGGTGTTTAACAGAAGCCTGGCCGCAATTTGTCATTGTCAGGGACAGGGCGGAAGCAAAAAGAAATACGGGCTCTATGTCGGCAAAGCAGGACCAAAGCCTTATCTATCTTGTACATATGTTCAAAACGGTAACGGTATTTAGAGATTCTCCTGAAACCCCGTTTGCCGTCTATAAAATAACGCCGGATTTGACCAGGCAGCAAATACTGTCAGGGAATATTCCCGAAACAAATCGGGTTACTTTGCCTGGATTATCCACAGACCCTTCAACTGAAAATTTAATAGAAACTGCCAGAGCTTTTATCAACGCATTGGACGATCAAGAACTTAAAGAAAAAATGCTTGCTGGGTTAGCCCAAGGGAAACTAATATCTGATACCGGAGAACTTGTATATGACATAAATAGGACTTCCTACAGCGTCAATTCATCCAACGTGGCGGCTGTAGCAGGAACGCTTGACGGAAATACTTTTCATTTGGGAAACACTGTTATTGAATGCGATTCCGAAACAGGAGCCGTCATGGCGGCCTCACTGGATGACAACGCTCTTGAGAACAGCAAGCGTATTTTAATAACGTATATTACTGACGCTGCAGCAACGGGCGAGAACTATTTTCCCGATTCACAAGATCCGCAAAAGATGATATACACTATAGGAACTCTTCCGACTTTGATAAAATACGGTACAGGACGATTTACTTTAAAAACGTCCCGTGATCCGGAATCATATGCGGCATTCAAATTGGATATGTTAGGGAATCGTGTTGAACGTTTAAATGTGGAAATAAACGACGGTCAGATTACTGTTCCATTAGAAACGGATAAAGGCTTTGCTTTTGAATTAATTAGTTATGATTCCAATGAGATGATATCCGGTAAGCTGATTAATGCAACTTATTCACTTGACCAAAACATGTTAATTGACGTTGAGATCATTCCCTCTACCTTTTTACCTTGTGATAAAAAAGAGTATCCCATCATTATTCGAGAAAACAGATGTTGGAAAAAGACTTTCTTTTGGGATGATTATTTAAGACCTTTATAATTGTGTGCAAGAAATTTACAGCAAAATAGAGGAGGCATGAGCTTTGAATAAAGAAAATAGAACAAGATGGTTTAATGTTAAAGGGGCTATCAGCTTGGTAATTGTTTTCATGGCAATAACCGCATTATTATTCATTGCAACAGCCCCCATTGTAGCTGATGCCTCATCAGCTACAATACCCAGACAGGTGGTATTAACATGGCAGGGAAGTACACAGACTACCATGACCATAACGTGGCGAACCGATGAATATTTGCCCAATGCAAAAGTATTGTATACTTCTAATCCGGATGCAGATATAGAGGATTATGAAGAAGCACTTGGTAGTTCTGAAACATTTGAAGGAACGGTTGCATGGATTAATAGTGTAGAACTAACAGGCTTAACTCCGGGAACCGAGTATTATGTGATTATTCCGCACGAAACGAAGGAGGAAAGGTTTAAGTTCCGTACTGCTCCTGTAAATCCTGAAGAAGTTGTGTTTCTGGCAGCGTCGGACTTTCATCTTAATGGTACAAGTTCCACGGGAAGAGCAAGACGAAGAACCGTAATGAAGGCAATGGCTGATGAAGAGCCTGATTTTGTTATTCTGGTTGGAGACCTATGGTATCATAATGACAATGAGAATGATTATGTGAATGCAAGTGTTGATGGGTTCTTTGATGACTTGCATGATGCGTTAATTACTTCTGATGGCAGACGTATTCCTGTTTTACCTGTGGAAGGAAATCATGACGGTATACAATCGTTTGTATCGGCAGGTCAAACGCCGGCAAAAGAAAACGCTCCATTTTATTATCACAGGTTTAAACTTCCCAGTGAAGAAGGATGCTATGTTTTGCAATATGGGCCTGACTTAACTCTTATTGGTTTGAATTCCGGTCATTCCGTAGATTATCAGGGAGACCATACGGCATGGCTGGAGCAAACATTACAACAATATCAATCCAGTGAATGGCTCATACCGTTTCATCATGTAGGGCCGTATCCATGCTACAGAAGTTTTACGGAAACATATGCAGTGAGAGTAAGAACAAACTGGGTACCTTTATATGAACAATATGGTGTAGATCTTGTTATTAGTGGTCATGACCATGTATATAAACGTACCTATCCAATACGTAATAATCAAATAGATTATGAGAATGGAATTGTTTATATTGGTGATGGTGGTAGCGTTACGTCATTAAGAGAGCCTGATTTGAGTAGATGGTATATATTTGAAGCGGCTTCAGAGTATAATTTTTTCAAATTAACGATGTCCCAAAAAGAAGGATATTCAACGCTTTATGTTGAACCCATATTTCCTTTAAATCAATCACTTGTACCAACACCGTTTTGTTTGATAAGCAGGAATGATATGGGAGATGTGGTAAAAGCGAAAGAAGAACTTATCCTTGGAGAAGTAAATGATAAGGGGATGTTGGTAGCTACCAATTATATTGATTTGCCAACCAAAGGGTTTAGAGATACGAATATCACATGGACTTCCAGTCATCCTGATATTATTGCAAGTGACGGTACCATTAACAGACCCGGTCAAGGGGAAGAAAATGTGCTTGTGACGCTGACGGCAACTATAACAAAGGGTGAAGCAAGTGTAACGAAAGAGTTTAAAGTGATGGTTTTAGCATCTTTAGAAACAGAAGGTATAGGTATGTGGGTAAACCATGATTCGAAGGAAGTTACGGTAAAGGTTGATGGTGAATTTTTAGGAAGTTATGACATAACACTTCTTGTAACGGATAAAATAGGAAATATTAAATATGTGGAACAAAAAGTTCGTGACAAAAGGGGCTTAGCTCAATTTGATTTTAAAATTCATGAAGAGAATGTTGAAGATGAATATATATTGAAGGTTGGGGCAACGGAAAGAGACATTCCTTATGAAACGGAGTTTTTCCTTACAACTAAAACCACTGATATCATGATAAACAAGGTTGTTTTTTCGAACTCATTCAACGATCCCCCGATTTATAATTTAACGCCTGATGAAGATATTTATATTAGTGTGGATATGTTTAATAATACTGAGGAAGATATGAATGCTTCCATAGTCGCTGGATTGTATGATTCCAATGGCAGATTGATTCATTTGGTGTTTGAAACAAAGGATATTCAAGGGAAAGAAGAAGAAAGTGCAAATCTTAAACTTTCTATGGATCCGAGAGGGTATTATGTTAAACTGTTTATATGGGACGGAATTTCGACCATGAAACCTTTGGCAAGGACTGTTATATTTCCTGAATAAATGCGAGATGAAAAAAGAAGGTGTTGGGATTTATTTGTGTTCCAGCACCTTCTTTATCTGCAGCTTACAAATAAGTTTTAGAAAGATCTGCCTTATAGAAGTTAAATAATCATTGATTTTATTCAATGTATTATATAGAATAAAAAAAGGAAATATAATTATCCACGTATTCATTATTATTGAATTGGGGGAAAATATATGAAAATTACCAGTGAAGTATTTGGCAAGATAGGCGAACGGGAAGTAAGAATTTTTACGCTTTCAAATCGAAACGGTTTAACCGCAAAAATCATGAATTTGGGAGGAGTTATTGTTTCCCTGAATGTTCCCGATAAAAACGGGCATTTTGATGATATTACCTTAGGCTATGATAATTTGGAACAATATCTTGAAAAAGGCCCTTATTTCGGTGCCATTATCGGGCGTCATGCCAATAGAATTGAACAGGCCACGTTTACATTAAACGGGAAAGAATATTATCTTGCCAAAAATGACGGCAATAATCATTTGCATGGAGGCATGAAAGGCTTTGATAAAGCATTATGGGATTATGAAATCATAGAAAAAGACGGTATAGAATGTTTACAGTTAAGCTATTTAAGCAAAGACGGGGAGGAAAATTATCCGGGCAATCTTCAGGTAAAGGTAACTTATTCTTTGGCTGACGATAATGCTTTACAAATCGAATATTGGGCGGTATCGGATCAAGATACCGTAGTAAACTTAACCAATCATGCGTATTTTAATCTATCCGGCCATGATTCAGGAGATATTTTGAAACATGAATTATTAATTTATGCCGATAAATTTACGGTGATTAATGACGAATGTATACCTACCGGAGAAATACGTTCCGTTAAAAACACTCCAATGGACTTTACAAAGTTTAAACCAATTGGACAGGATATTGATTCCAAAGATGAACAAATTATATGTGGTAAAGGTTATGACCATAATTTTGTACTAAATATTCCCAACGGTGAGTTGGGGAAGGCAGCAGAGGTATATGATCCGATGAGCGGGCGCGTCATGGAAGTTTATACAACAAAACCGGGAATGCAATTTTACAGCGGAAATTTCCTGGACGGAACCGAGAGAGGAAAAGGCGGAGCGGTATATCAAAAGAGGGCAGGTTTATGTTTAGAAACACAATATTTTCCCAATGCTCTTAAACATAAGCATTTTCCTTCTCCTATTTTGAAAGCCGGTGAGGAATATAAGCATAAGACAATATATGCATTTAAGACGCGATAATTGTGGTTAGAAAGGAGCGGCATATGGACGTTAGTGAGAAGATCGCTCAGTTGCGTAGAAAAATGGCTCAATACGGACTGGCTGCATATATCATCCCCAGTTCGGACCCCCATTTAAGCGAATATGTTGCGGACCACTGGAAAGCCAGGCAGTGGTTTACCGGTTTTACCGGTTCGGCGGGAACGTTTGTGGTAACGCACACTCAAAGCGGTTTGTGGACCGACGGAAGATATTATATCCAGGCGGAAAAGCAATTGGCGGGTTCTGAAATAAAATTATTTAAAATGGGTAGTCCTGGTGTTCCTTCGTATATAGAATGGATAAAAAACAACATCAATGAAAATGAATATGTTGGCTTTCCGGGCAAAATGGTACCGGTATCCGTTTATAAAGACATGCAAAAGCAATTCCAATCAAAAAATATAAAGATTATCCACCGGTATGATTTGGTGGATGAAATTTGGCAGGATAGGCCGGCCGTTCCTGCAGAACGGATTTTTTATCATGATATCAAATATTCGGGAATATCTGCCAAAGAAAAAATCCGTATGGTAAGAGAAAAAATGAAAGAATTGGCCGTTGATTATTACTTTATCAGCAGTCTGGATGATATTGCGTGGCTTTTTAACATTAGAGGCAATGATATTGCTTATGTACCGGTGACCATTAGTTATGCCTTGATTTCTATGAATGAAGCGTGTTTGTTTATCAATCCGGAAAAAGTGCCTGAAGATGTTCGGAAAATTCTTAATGAAAATGAAATAAAAATAATGGATTATGAAGATATAGGTACTAAGCTTTCGGTATTGGAAAAAGGAAAAAGCATTGGATTTAATCCGAAAAAAACAAATTGTTGGATTTATCATTCCATTCATTTGAATTGTAAAAAAACAGAAATTGATGAAATTACGACAAACTTAAAAGCCATTAAAAACGATACGGAATTAAAAAATCTTGAAGTGTGCCAAATTCATGACGGTATTGCCATGGTCAAGTTTTTAATATGGCTGGAACAAAATATTGACAAGCAGACCGTAACCGAATTAAGTGCCGCCGAAATGCTGAAACGTTTCAGGGGACAGCAGGACAACAATATTGGATTAAGTTTTGAGACCATTGCCGCCTATGGGGATCATGGGGCTATGATGCATTATTCCGCCACTCAAGAAAGCAACTATACTCTTCGGAATAAAGGGCTTATGGTACTGGATTCCGGAGGACAATATATAAACGGTACCACCGATATTACTCGAACTATTGTGTTTAAAGAGGTCAGTGAAGAGGAAAGGTTTGATTTTACCATGGTCCTTAAAGCCCATATTGCACTTGCTTCCGCAAAATTCCTATATGGTGCCACCGGTTCCAATCTTGATATTTTGGCAAGAAAACCCTTGTGGGATATAGGTTTGGATTACAAATGCGGGACCGGACATGGAGTGGGATATTGTTTAAGTGTTCATGAAGGCCCGCAAAATTTTAGCCAAACCCCCAATCAGGTTAAGCTTGAGAAAGGTATGATTGTTACCATCGAACCAGGGATTTACAAGGAAGGCAAATACGGCATTCGAATTGAGAATATGGTAAAGGTGGTAGAGGCGGAAAAAACGGAATCGGGGCAATTTATGAAATTTGAGCCTATTACTTATTGCCCCATTGATTTAAACGGTATAAACGCTGATTTGTTATCCGACTATGAGAAGAACTGGCTGAATGAATATCATTGCATGGTATATAATAAGCTTTCACCACATTTGACGGATGAGGAAAAGGCGTGGTTACGGGAAAAGACGCGTGCTATTCAATAAGGGCAAAGATAAAAAATGCAATTGTTGACGTGTCAGCTTGCATATAATATAATAGAAACATCATCATGAATGATGATTGCTTTGGGGGAGTAAAAATGAAAAAAATATATAAATGGGTCAGCATCATTATAGTCGTTTTCTTTATAATAGGTGCCATATTGCCCATTATTCCATTACCTATGCGTTAGTAAAAGGACTCTAACTTGAATTTTGTTTTTGGAGGTTTTTATAATGAAAGTTGCAAAATTTGGAGGTTCGTCTTTAGCAAATGCTGAACAAATAAAAAAAGTATGCAATATTATTACTTCGGATTCTGAAAGAGAAGTTATTGTTGTGTCAGCTCCGGGGAAACGCCATAAAGATGATACCAAAGTGACGGACTTATTAATTGTATGTGCGGAAAAGTATCTTGCTACGGGTTCTGCAGAGGAAGAAGTGGAAGCCGTTCTTGTACGATATAGGGAAATTGCTGCCGAATTAGGTTTATCCAAATCCATTATGGATATTATTGAAGAAGATATTCAACAAAGACTGGCACAAGATACAACCAATCCGGGAAGGTTTATGGATTCCTTGAAGGCAGCAGGGGAAGACAATTGTGCTAAACTGGTTGCGGAATATCTTAAAAGTTTAGGATTGGAAGCCCATTACATTGACCCCAAAGAAGCAGGGTTGTTACTTAGTGATGAATTCGGAAATGCACAGGTATTGCCGGAATCCTATGATAATTTATATAAGTTGCGTAATATTTCGGGAATAAAAATATTTCCGGGATTTTTCGGGTATACCAAAGACGGTGTGGTAGCTACCTTCCCTCGGGGTGGTTCGGATATTACGGGTTCTATTCTTGCGGCGGCTTTAAAAGCGGATTTGTATGAGAACTTTACCGACGTAGATTCCGTATTTGCTGCCAACCCCAATATTGTTTCAAATCCTAAGCCAATATCCGAGTTGACCTATAGAGAGATGCGGGAACTTTCCTATTCCGGTTTTTCGGTTCTTCAGGAAGAAACGCTTATTCCCGTATACCGTGCAGGCATTCCCGTATGCATTAAGAATACCAACAATCCGGATGCGCCCGGCACTAGGATTGTGCCTAACCGGAAGGTGACCAACGGTCCTGTTTCAGGTATAGCGTGCGATTATGGTTTTTGCAGTATTTATGTAAGTAAATATTTAATGAACCGAGAGATTGGTTTTGGAAGAAGGCTGCTTCAAATTTTTGAAGAGGAAGGCTTGTCCTATGAACATACTCCTTCCGGCATTGATAATATTTCCGTGATTTTAAGGCAGAATCAGATGAAAAAAGAGGATGAAGACAGAATTATTGAGAGAATAAAAACGGAGTTGGAAGTAGATGACGTTTCCATTGGTCATGACTTGGCACTGATTATTATCGTAGGAGAAGGAATGAAAAACGGGATAGGAATTGCGGCAAAAGCAACGGGAGCATTTGCAAAGGCCGGAATAAGCCTTGAGATGATAAACCAAGGTTCTTCCGAAATCAGTATTATGTTTGCCGTTAAATCCAAAGATGCGGAAAAAGCAGTAAGATCATTGTATGAAACCTTTTTTGGAAATTAATTGATAGGCAGCATCAACCCAACGTTCATGTTGCGGGTGATGTTACGCAATACTGTTGGTATTTTGTCGGAATTATTTGCCTTCGCTGTGATTTTTGCGGGCGATCGCAGATCGCCCCTACAACAATAACGATTTATCTATATATGAATCCGTATTTGATTGTAGGGGCGACCTGTGGTCGCCCGTAAATACTGTTACATCCTGATAATTACTCTGTAAACGCATACAATGCGTCCCTACACAAAACCGTTTATATTCGTTAATTGATATACTATTTCATTATATTTTAAAAATATTGGTAACTTAAGCAAACAATGGTTACCTAATTTTTTTTGTCGTATTAAAGGGCAATGCCGGCAATCCTGATGTGCTGAAAAGGCTGACGTCAGGGTAATTGTACCAGGCATAGCGTGCGCCCTTTGGGGTCTCAACCTGGTCTGACCAAACTTCAACGGCGTTATGGGAGATAATTCTTGCCTGAGCCGGACGCCATTTTCCTTGATTGTCAAGAACTTCAAAGCCTTTTGCAACATTATCTTTGAATTTGATGGAATCGTAAACATGAGCAAATTCAATAATAACTCGATTGTCCTTGATTTTATAAGATTTCATTTCCGGGCTGTTGCATTCCGCATTTTGTCCGTATATCATATTCATGGCCAGTAAAGCAAGGCGTTCACCGATTTTTTTCTTTTCCTTGGGATGAATTTCTTTTGGATTGGGATCCGGTAAATCAATGGCTGTAACCAATCCCACATGATTGGTAGTATTGGCTACTCTCATTTGAATTTCACGGATATAAGGCCAACCGTCTTTATCTGTTCCCAAACTGTTATTACCGTAACCGGACAGTTGAACCAGCATAATCGGAAGATTCATGTCCTGAAATTCCATTCGTAAGCCGCGAAGATAATCTCTTAACAAGGATTCATATTGATAAAAAAGATGGGTGCTGTTTTCGCCTTGATAGTAAATAACGCCTTTTACACTATAAGGAGAAATGGCATCCATATAACCGTTCCAAAATCCGGACATAATGGGTTGATCGTCTTTTGGGGTATAGTTTTTTTCTTTCATTATGGAATCCGGTATAAATGCTTCAATGGTTGTACCGCCGTATGTCATTCTTATAATGCCAATGGTAACGTCTTTAAGTTCTTTATTTATTTCAAGTAATTTTTGAGCAAAGAAAGTTCCGATTGCAGGAGAACAGTCCAGTACGTAGTCTTGGGCAAGCATCCATTTACCAGGACTGTTGAATCTTGGGGTTACTGCTGTGGATTTTTCTCCCCAATAGAAGCGAAGATTGGGATTGTTTTTTAGAGCATTTCTTGTTTCTGTTCCTTCCGAGCATTCTGACAGCATCATTTCGGCATTAGACTGTCCGGCAACGATGAATACTTCGCCGACTTTGATATTTTTCAGTACGATATGTTTTGACAGACTGCTTACGGTCATTTCGTAAGGGCCTCCCTGAGGTTCAGGGTCAAGCTCGAGATACCAATAACCGTCTTTTACGACGGTTGTTTTTATTTGATGTTTGAACTTAACGGTAATGGGTTCGCCGCAAACTCCTCTTCCCCAAACCGGGATTTTTTTGTTTCGTTGCAGGACGGCGCCCGATGATAAGATATTTGGAAGTTCCAAATCAAAATTGATTTTTCTTTTTCCGGGATCTAACATTCGTACCAATATGGAGGCACATTCCGATCTTGTAATGGTTTGATGGCCTGAAAATTCGAATTGTTCGTTTAATCTTAAATAACCTTCGTAAAAGGCATAAAGTACGGCGCCACGGTATTTATCAGGGATATCGTCCACATCTCTAATGACAGACAGATATTTTTTGTTTATTTTTTTGGAATTTCCGGTAAATAGATTGATGAGCAAAGCGGCTTGATATTTGGTAATAGGTTTGTTGTAATCTGAAAATTCGTTTTTATCGAGAAGATTTGAGGGCAGTTTTTCACCTTTTAAACGAATAAGCATTTTTATAAATTGTTCCACCGTTACGTTTTCTTCAGGATGAAACTGTTGGTCAGGATAAGTGCTTAAAATCCCGTTGTTTATAAGATAGCGTATTTCTTTGTATGCTTTATCCGTCATAATATCTATCGGTTTGATAAGAGAGTATTCATGTAGTCGAAGAGCGTATGCTTTAAATGCGGCGGGTTCATAAAGTTTAACGGTGTCATAGCGTACGACGGGCGAAGTACCCCATGCGGCATCTATGTATCCTACGGTTCCAAAAGCCGGTCCCTTTGCACTTTTAAGTATTTTGTAAGGACTGGAATCGGTATATTCTATAAGAGGTTTAAAATCTTCCACCGGGTTTTCCGGACTGTCTATATAGAATTTAATACTTACATTATTTTCTTCGGTATTTTCAATGAATAACCGTGCCGTATAGTCCGTGTTTTCTTTTAGAAGATAATATCCTTCTGCAAGGGGTTGCATTTTTGTAGGAGCAGACGTGTTGATAATGGCCCATTTGAATCTAAACAAATTGCTGTTTGTATTTTCCATGTAATAAGTAACGGCATAATACTCATTAAAGCTACTGTCTTTGGTTCGCGGGATAATCATAATAATGGGGCGTTCCGGATTTCCCTCGTTTCCCATATTTTGAATGTTTACGGTAAATTCCATGGCATAATCTTGTTTATAATCCCACTGCTTTTCCTCTAAGACGGCATACTGCATATACCGGGAACCGCCTAATTGTAGTGCCCCTGTATCACTGATACCGTTTTTATGACCGTCTGCTTGATGGATGGTCCATATGGTATTGTTTTGTACATCAAGGATTTTGTTATTTTTAATGTGTTTGTCATCAAAACGTTCGATATAATACCATTCTTCTCTGCAAGTATTTTCAGATAGTTGGAAGACATCATATAAATTGTTCTCTAAGGCATATTGGTTGACCATATAGATTAATACAAATTGGAAGCATAGCAAAGAAATAATTATATATTTTTGCTTCATGAGAATGCATCTCCCCTGAAACAAGGATAATGGCTGTTATTTATAACCATTATATTAATATAACTACGTTAAATATTTCTGTCAAAAGTCTTTAATGAACGTTTTATATGAACTTCATGGAAATTTGGTTGACTGTAGAAGATATTTTGTGATACTATTTATTTTAATGAATTATTGGGAGATTGTGCATAATTTTATTTGAAAGGGTTTTGAATATGAATAGTGCACAAGTGATGCTAAAGTTATTGGCGCTCCCCGGAATTATTATCGGTCTTACCTTCCATGAATTTGCCCATGCGTTGGCGGCTGACCGTTTGGGGGACCCCACACCCAGGAATCAGGGAAGAGTAACTTTAGATCCTATGCCTCATATAGATTTTTTAGGATTATTATTGATTGTGTTTTTAGAATATGGTTGGGCTAGGCCTGTACCAGTAAATACGGCAAACTTTAAAAGGCCAAAGCGAGATGATACTATTGTATCATTTGCAGGACCTTCCATGAATTTTGTTGTGGCCTTGGTTATGGCAATGATTATGAAGTTGTTAACGGTAACGGAAGCGTTAGGCAAAATAGATGCCACCATTGCAAATGGTATTATGTTAATCCTTGACATGGGTGTTCAGACCAATATTATGTTATTTGTTTTTAATCTGCTTCCCATTTATCCGTTGGACGGATTTCGTATTCTTTCTAATGTATTGCCTTATAGTAGTAGGAAAGGATTATATAATTTATATCAATATAGTAGGATCATATTAATTATCATTATTATGACTCCTGTTGCGTCTTTTATATTAAATCCTATCATTGAAAGTATATATAGAGGGATTTTTACACTTTTAAAAATGTAAAAACAATATAGAAAGGACATATTCTTATATGGAACAAGCGAAAATATTAAGAATAAACGAGTTAGCGAAGAAATCCAAGACCGTTGGCCTTACACCTGAAGAAAAAGAAGAGCAACAAAAACTCAGGCAGGAATATATAGAAGCTTTTCGAAATAATTTAAAGGCTACTTTAGATAGGATTATTATAACGGATAAAAATTAACAATTATTAAATACGGGCGACCACAGGTCGCCCCTACTACTAGAAATATATTTATTTTATAACTTCAGGCTCGTTATAATTCTTTCCAAAGGTTTCAACCGTAACAGATTTCATTTTTTGTTCTTTAAGAGGCTTGTCTCTTGAATCCCTTTCAACCGAAACGATTTTATCTACCGCTTCCATTCCTTCAATGACTTTACCAAAGGCAGCGTATTCTCCGTCTAAGTGTGGAGCTTCATCTACCATAATAAAGAATTGGGAACCGGCTGAATCAGGGTCCGGAGTTCTTGCCATGGAAACTACGCCTCTTGTATGTTTCAAGTCATTTTTAAAACCGTTGGATGTAAATTCCCCTTTAATGGAATAACCGGGTCCGCCTGTTCCGGTTCCTTGCGGGTCACCGCCTTGAATCATAAATCCCGGAATGACTCGATGGAAAATTACACCGTCGTAAAATTTTTTGTTAACCAATGATATGAAATTGTTTACCGTATTAGGAGCAATATCAGGATATAATTCAATCTTGATAATATCCCCGTTTTCCATTTCAATGGTTACAATAGGATTTTTGTTTTCATTTGTTGAACCCACGCTTGCACCTCCATTTTTTTTGTTAGGCTCGCTAAGTGTTGAACAACCTGCAACGGAAATCAGAATTACCATACAAAGTAAGATACCGAGCATTTTTTTCAATTCCATTAAAGTATTATTCCTCCTTTTGTCAGTTTATACTATGCATTTAATCTAATTGATGAATATTATTCCAAAAACCGAAGCTACAAGGCAAAGAGCCTGTAAACTTGTGTAGGGCCACATCAAACTCGCTATCGCTCAAACAAGTGATGTGGTTATTCCTCCACTGCGTTAACAGGCTCTAAGCCTTTTCGCAATGTTTTTCCATAATATTCATCAAATAAAAATATGCATCCTACAGAATATTATATGTACATTTCCAATGGAATTCAAGCAAATTTTCGTCTGTCAATCACCAAATACGTAACTCGATTATACAATAATTAGTGACAATAAATGTGAGGTGATATGATTGAGAACGTTAAGAATAGGTGATAGAGGAGCCGATGTTGCTGAAATTCAAGCACTCTTACGAAAAATAGGATATGATCCCGGTGTGATTGACGGAATTTTTGGTTCTCGGACTCAGCAAGCGGTAATTCAATTCCAAAGGAATAACGGTTTAGCACCTGACGGAATTATAGGGCCTAACACATACCAAGCATTAGAACCGTTTCTTCTTGGATATAGGACATATACCATTAGGCCGGGGGATACATTATATACCATTGCCGCACGATATTATACCAATATTGCAGCAATAATGGCAGCAAATCCCGGAATCAATCCGTATAATTTACGCATAGGACAACAAATTATCGTGCCTTACGGTATAGATGTGGTAGATACCAATATACCCTATACATATGAGATTATGGAAAGAGATATCCGAGGATTACAGGCGCGTTATCCTTTTATTGAAGTCGGAGTGGCCGGTCAAAGCGTGTTAGGTAAAAACTTATATTATCTTAAGCTGGGCAATGGACCTAATGAAGTATTTTATAACGGGGCGCACCATGCATTGGAATGGATCACATCGCCTTTACTGATGAAATTTGTTGAAGATTTTGCAAAAGCCTATGTTGAAATGCGGAATATCAATGGATATAATCCCAGGGAGATATGGAATCAGAGTACTATTTATATTATGCCCATGGTTAATCCCGACGGAGTGGATTTGGTCATCAATGGATTACAATCCGATAATCCATATTATAATGATCTCATTCAATGGAATAACGGACAGACAAATTTTGGGGATGTATGGCAGGCCAATATTCGCGGTGTGGATTTAAACCATAATTATAATGCGGCATGGGAGTTATCCAAGCAGGCGGAACCAATCTATGGTGTTTTCGGTCCGGGGCCGACAAGGTATTCCGGAGAATATCCTGAGTCCGAGCCGGAATCAAAAGCGGTTGCAGACTTTACAAGAAATCATAATTTTAGGCTGGTGTTGGCATATCATAGCCAGGGACAGGTTATTTATTGGGATTTTATGGGGCTGGCGCCGCCGGAAGCAAGAACAATCGGAGAGCAACTGGCGCAGGTAAGTGGGTATAATTTGGACGAAACCGTCGGAATAGCTTCCTATGCCGGTTACAAGGATTGGTTTATTAATGAATATGGAAGGCCGGGATATACCATCGAAGTCGGGCTGGGTAGAAATCCCCTTCCCATTTCACAATTTGACCAAATATATAATGACAATATTGAATTACTGTTATTGGCAGCGGTTATATAATGCATTTTTGCCGCTGCAACTTTAGCAAAATATCCGCCCATTATAATTTTCACCTTCATCTTAATAAAAAGTTGATTATACAATGTAAAAAATGTGTATAAATATATTAGCAAATAAGGAATGATAAGGACGTTTTAAATAATAATATTGTAAGTATTGAAAAAAGGTGAGGGTGTACATAGGTGGACAAATTAAAGGTTTTGATTGTAGATGATGCTTTGGTATATAGAAAAGTGTTGTCAGAGGCGGTTCAAAATACCGGACTGGCAGAAGTTATGTGTACAGCTTCAAACGGTATTATTGCGCTTGAAAAAATTCAGCATCATTCTGTTGATGTCGTGTTATTGGATGTGAATATGCCGGAAATGGACGGCATTGAAACATTAAAAATCATTAGAAGTCAATATCCACATATTCATGTAATAATGGTTAGCAGTGTTGGTAGGAATGATGCGGAAATAGTGCTTAAGGCACTTAGAATGGGAGCAATGGATTTTTTAGTAAAGCCGATGGAAGCAGATTATAATAAAAATATGAAAAAAATAACTAATTTTTTAAAAATTCTTTTCACACAGATTAAAGTTCGATATTGTTCTAATATTACTTCTGAAGCAGTAGAAAATATAAAACAAAAATTACCATTATCTTTTCTTGACAATACTACACGTCGTATAAACCAATTTAAAGGTGCTGATTTGATTGTAGTTGCATCATCGACAGGAGGTCCGGTAGCATTAGAAACCATATTTAAGCAGTTGACAAATGAGGTTAAGATACCTATTTTAGTGGTACAACATATGCCTCGGGAATTTACAAACATGATGGCAAAAGCTCTTGATAAGAAATGTGCATTAACCGTAGAAGAAGCGAAAGAAGGCCAAGTGATAAGCAATAACAAAGTTCTGATTGCACCGGGGGGTTTTCATCTAACTGTCAGTTCCGAAGGAAATATAAAAAAGGTTCGGCTGAAAAGTACTCCCCATGTAAATGGAGTGCGTCCGGCTGCCGATGTACTTTTTAAGTCGGTGGCAGAGCACTATGCCGGAAAAAAAGTGATAGCAGTTATTTTGACAGGAATGGGCAGTGACGGAATGAGGGGTGTTAAAGAATTAAAAAAGAATTGTCATTGTTATTGCATTACTCAAAGCAAAGATTCGTGTGCTGTCTATGGGATGCCCAAGAGCGTTTTTGAAGCGGGATTGTCGGACGAAGTGGTGGCTTTAGAGGATATAGCAGCACGGCTCAAGCAGCTTGTTTAAATTAGAATGGATTTATTTCTGTAATAATGTCAATAATAAGAGTATACTCTAAAATATTAAGAAAAGGTGAGTTATGAAGCTATTGAATCAATATCCCAATATTCAAAAAGAAATGGACATTGTACAAGAATTACTCATTAAAACCGTGCAATCCCGGCAACCCTTGGTAAAAAAAACAGCGGTAGAAGCCATTTCTTCCAAGGGCAAACGACTAAGGCCTTTGCTGGTGATACTGTCAGCAATGTTAGGGGAGTACGACAGTAAGACGATTCTTCCGTTGGCGGCAGCTATAGAGTTGATTCATACGGCTACATTGGTTCATGATGATATTATTGATGAGTCAAAATTACGTAGAGGGAGGGAAAGTATACAATCCCAGTGGGGAAAAGATGTTGCCGTTTTTACGGGAGATTTTCTGCTATGCAAGGCGTTTTTCATGATTTCTCAAAACGGAAAGGGAAATCAAAAAGATTTTTCACGGTTTATTCAGGCAATCAAAATCATATGTGAAGGTGAAATCCAACAGTATGATTTTCGATATAAAACCAATATAACAATTAGGCAGTATTTAAAAAGAATTGCTGCAAAAACAGCAATTCTTTTTAGTGTAAGCTGTTATATAGGAGCATTGCAGGCAAAATGCAGCAAAAAAATAATACATGCTTTAGCAAGGTATGGAATGAGTTTCGGAATGGCATTTCAAATTACGGATGATGTATTGGATTTGACAGGGGAAATCAGCCTGTTAGGGAAGCCTGTTCATACCGATCTCCTCCAAGGGATTTATACACTCCCCATTATCTATACGTTACAACATTCTCGGTATAGTGAGCGGTTAAAAAAACTTCTACAAAAAGAAGAGCATGGTCAGCAGTATCTTTCGGAAATATATGATTTAGTCAACCAATCAGGCGGAGTGGAATATTCCAAACAACTTGCACAGAAGTATTTAATAAGAGCGGAACAGGCTATAAGAATATTACCAGATTGTGACAGTAAAAAGATTATGATACAATTACTTGAAATGATATTGGACAGGACGATGTAGAGAACACTGCGGGGCTGTCGTACACATGGACGGGCATAGAAACCAATGCCATCAACTTAATATATTGTATAATGGATACGATTCATATATTCCTAAATCTGTATTCTTCGAGCACAGACTCATCGGCTTGTTAAATATCCATTTAGGCCGCATCAACGCAACGGATTTATCCATATATGAACGGTCTCCATAATATAGTTACGATTGTATCCAAATGTAGGGACGACCTGTGGTCGCCCAAAAGTCGCTGGAAGAACATAAAAAAAGGGATACCATATTGTTTCTTCATGGTATATACTAGTTATTGTTTAGATTTATTTCAAAAGGAGGTTGGAAAAAATGTATGATGTGATTATCATCGGCGGTGGTGCAGCAGGATTAACGGCAGGATTGTATGCAGGCCGAGGCGGATTGAAAACCTTAATCATAGAAAAATTGTATGTAGGAGGGCAGGCTGCCACAACCTATGAAGTGGATAATTACCCGGGGCTTAATGAAACGGTAAGCGGACCTGATTTGATGATGAAAATGGAAGCTCATGCGAAAAAGTTCGGTGCGGAAATTGTGTATGAAGAGGTAATCGATCTCGAAGTGGATGGGATAAAAAAGCTGGTAAAAACCAATCAGAATACCTATCAATCTAAAACCCTTATCCTTGCCATGGGAGCCACATGGAAAGAGTTGGGCCTTGAAAAAGAAAAAGAATTCCGAGGAGTCGGAGTATCCTATTGCGCGACCTGTGACGGGGCCTTTTACAGAGACAAGGTAACCGCAGTGGTTGGTGGCGGAGATACTGCGATAGAAGATGCTTTATTTTTAAGCAGATTTTGTACAAAAGTTTATGTGATTCACAGAAGAAATCAGCTTAGAGCGGTAAAAGTATTACAAGATGCAGCTTTTGCTAATGACAAAATTGAATTTATTTGGGATACCACAGTGGAAAAAATATTAGGGAACCATGCGGTTGAAGGGATTACCGTAAAAAATGTAAAAACCAATGAAACAAAAGACTTGAAAATTGACGGCCTTTTTATTGCCGTAGGGGTTGTCCCGAATAGTGATCTTGTAAGAGGTAAAATTGAACTAAATGAAAGAGGTTATATTTTGACCGATGAAAGCATGCAAACCAATAAATTCGGTGTATATGCCGCAGGGGACATTCGTGAAAAACCTCTTAGGCAGATTATAACCGCTGCTGCAGACGGAGCAATAGCAGCCTATGCAGCTGAAAGATATATCAGTGAGAATAAGTGGTAAGATTACTATAGAAAGAAATTTTAAATGAGTCATTTATAGAATTGATCATTAATAATTATATTTGTATAATAAATTTAATTATTATTTTTGGGGGCGATAAATTGCTGTTAATAAAAAACGGTAAGGTTTTAACCATGGCAGGAGTAAATTATGAAAACGGTTATGTATTTATTAAAAATACAAAAATAGCGGCAGTTGGAGATATGGCGGAATTGGATTTAAAAGAAGATGAATGTATTCAAGTAATCGATGCAGAGGGCGGATATGTGTTGCCTGGTTTTATTGATGCACATTGTCATGTAGGAATGTGGGAAGATTCTATGGGATTTGAAGGCGATGATGGGAATGAAGATACTGATCCGGTAACTCCTCATTTGCGAGCGATAGATGCTGTTAATCCTTGTGACAGAGCTTTTCAGGAAGCCAGAGAGGCAGGGATTACTACGGTTGTGACAGGTCCCGGCAGTGCAAATGTAATCGGAGGTCAATTTGCAGCGGTAAAAACATGGGGCAGGAGAATTGATGATATGATCCTGAAAGAACCTGTTGCTATGAAGGTTGCTTTTGGTGAGAATCCAAAATCCGTTTATCATCAAAAAAACCAATCGCCTACCACCAGAATGGCAACCGCAGCTATTTTGCGAGAGAGTTTAATGAAAGCAAAAGAATATAAAGAAACTATGAATAGATATCTTCAGGATCCCGATGAAAATGAGAAGCCGGATTTTGATTTAAAAATGGAAAGCCTTCAGAAAGTTTTAAATAAAGAAATTCCTATTAAAGCTCATGCACATAGAGCGGATGATATATTTACCGCGCTTAGGATTGCCAGGGAATTTGATATCAATATTACCTTGGAACATTGTACAGAAGGACATTTAATAGCAGACTATTTAAAAGAGGAAAATGTACCTGTAATGGTAGGACCCATATTATCCGACCGCTCAAAAATAGAACTGAAAAATCTTACGCTAAAAACCCCCGGAATATTGGCAAAACAAGGTCTAAGTGTGGCTATTATAACCGATCATCCCGAAATTCCCATTCAGTATTTGTCTTTATGTGCCGCACTTGCTGTACGGGAAGGAATGGAAGAAACCGAGGCTTTAAAAGCTATTACTATCAATGCAGCTAAAAATTGTGGCATCAGTGATAAGGTAGGTTCGTTAGAAGTTGGAAAGGATGCTGATATAGGAATATTTGATTTAAATCCATTGGATTTTCGGTCGAAAGCCAAGTATGTAATAATAAACGGAAGAATTGTGCACAAAGCATGACTTATAAAATCATTTTAAGGTTTAAAACATAAAAGGTATGTGTTACAATAATAGATAGAAAATACAACAAAAGAACCATATAAATATAGACATTATTTACTATTGAATGTACATCGTTGTAATGTTATAATATAATACAAAAAGTGTAGAATTAGTACAAAAACTTCCTATATACAATGGATGGATGATTTTTATTTAAAAAGGAGAATTTCCATGAATGATAGTATTTCACTTATAGTGCATTCCAATCCTAAATCACCTGTATCGGAAGCGTATAGGGTATTAAGGACGAATATACAATTTTCCGGTTCGGATAGGCCAATTAAGGTTGTGTTGTTAACCAGTTCCGGCCCATCTGAAGGGAAAACCACTACGGTATGTAATCTGGCGGTTACTTTTGCACAGTCAGGAAGCAGGGTTTTGATTATTGATGCGGATTTAAGAAAACCAAAAGTTCATCAGGTCTTTGGGGTAGAAAATAAAATCGGGTTAACCAACATCCTTGTTAAACATGAAGATTATAAAAATATAGCATTAAAATTACCAGTTGACAATTTGGAATTAATTCCTTCCGGACCGATTCCTCCGAATCCTTCAGAATTATTATCATCAAATGTTATGAAAAATCTTATCAATGCTGTTCGTGAAGACTATGACATGGTTATTATAGATTCACCGCCTATTATAACGGTTACTGATGCTGCCGTACTGTCCACCATTACGGATGGAACCATATTGGTAGCTGCTTCAGGAAAAGTTCAAATTAATGCAATGAAAAATGCGAAAGAGCTTCTTGAAAGGGTAAATGCAAATATTTTAGGGGTTGTTTTGAATAAAATCCAGCCCCAAAATCAAGACTCAGGCTATTATTACTATTACTATTATGATGAGAATGAAGTGCGCGGTAAAAAAAAAATGGCGTAAGTTGAAAGGAAATTAGACAAATGATGATTGATATGCATTCACATATTCTTCCGGGTGTCGATGACGGTGCGGAAAGTTATCAGGATTCTATCCGGATGCTGGCCATTGCTGCAGAAGACGGAATTACGGATATAATCGCTACACCTCATTATATTCATCATGAGATCAATAATACATATTCTTTGATAAAAAACAAATGTGATCAATTATTTCAAGCAGTAAAAGAGAACAGCATTAATATTCGTATTTATCCGGGCAGTGAAATTTTTATTTGTATGGAAATGGTCCGGTTAATCAAGGAAGGACAAGTGGCCACTCTTAATCATTCGGAATATGTGCTGCTTGAATTGCCCATGAAATATATTCCTGCATACGCTTATGATGTAATATATCGTTTAAAATTGGAAGGATATACGCCAATTATTGCTCATCCTGAAAGATATGACTATATTATTCACGATGCAAGTATATTATATAATATGATTAAAAGAGGGGCTTTGGCTCAGATGAACGCAGGAAGTCTTACCGGCATGTATGGAAAAAATATTAAACAAACGGCATGGAGGTTGCTAAGGCATGGCCTGATACATTTTATTTCTACGGATGCACATAGTTGCCATGGTAGGATACCCAGACTAAATCATTGCAGGCGTATAGTAGAGGAGGAAATGGGCAGTCATTGGGCGTATGTGCTGTTTCAATCAAATGCAAAAGCCGTAATTAATAATGAGGGTATTTTTATACCTGAACCGGAGGAGGTAAAAGAGAAAAAAATATTTTTTGTCCCGTGGTTCAAGCATTGGCAAAACCATAAATAATATGAAGAATAATATATGATTCATATACTTATATTAGAAATTTTCATCAAATATGAATAGAATAATTTGTTAAAAATGTTCTTTAAAAATGCATCAAGCTATGATAAAATATAATTAATATTATTGTTGTTACGCTTATTAAAAAAGTATTAAAAAAGCGAAAATGTATTATTATGTTAAAAAGAGAGGAGAAAGAGTCCATGAAAGTTAAGAGAACCATATGCTTGTTGTTGACTTTTATGATGGTTTTAAGTTCATTTTCAACGGCATTTGCTGCAAATGGCATCATGAGCAACGGTCAACAGCAAGAGCCTAGTGAAGCGATAAGAAATTATGCGAATAAGGCAGTCAAATTGTACCGATACATGACTCAAGATGAACGTGCTGTTATTAAAACTACCAAAACAAAGCTAGAGAATTTAAATACGGATGATTCGTTATGGGCTAGTGTTTTGAACGGCTTATTAACGGAAGAAGTGACAGAAAGATTTGGTAATGAAGGACAAGCTCGGTCGGCTTTAAAAGAACTTGTTTCTGATGTTTTAATGATTCAATTTTTACCGAGTACCCAGGATGTTGACGATTTAGTGCAAGAGATAGAAAATATTAAAAATGAGAATAAGGATAATATTGAGAGGTTATTAAATCCGGATTCAGATATCCAAATAACCGTAGATGCGTTTGTGGATTATTTATGTGAAACGGCTGAAACATATACAAGTCCTGAATATATAAAGAACAGCGGATATGCTCATATCTTATCCGAAGGTACCAATCAACAAGTAGTGACAACACTGCATACAATGATAAAAAATATTATAAAAGACGAGATCAACCAAAATTCTGAGATTGCCAATCAAATAAGAGCACTTGGATGGGATGCGGATCGTTTACATAGTAGTTTTAAGCTTTTGAAGGATAACATAAAGGATGAAGGTAATAATAATTTAGCTGAAAAATCCGAGCTTATATTATTTAAGGCTGCTATTCGAACACAAGCTGATTTATATAAGATGACGGTAATGGATGATGAAGTTATCGGTGAAACTGCTGTAGATTTGACATATGCAGAAGGTTCTGACAGGATTCATGGAATTACATATTATGATTTAAGGGTTTTGGAAAAAAGTTATAATGGTTCCATTGGCGTGGAAGCAGATTCTGATGTTGTAACGGTAGAATATGAAATTATCGGTGCGCAAAGAGAATTTGTTAAGATTACGCCTAAATCAGGAATATCGGATGGTCGGTGTACATTAATATTTTACAGGGATCCGTTAAGTCAAGGCATTCCTGAGGATGATTGGATTGTCAAGTTGAATGTTACTATAGATACGGTTAATGTTCCTAATTATAATGTCAGTGTAAATAAAAAGGAAGTACAACGCGGTGAAAACATCATAATAACAGGAACGGGTCCTATTGGTAAGAGTGTTATAGTATGGGTAAGAGATAAAAACGGAGCGACCAAATATACCGGTACGGAAGTTATAGATCCGGATGGGAAATTTAGTTTGACACTGAAGATTGGTGATTCATGGGAAGAAGGAGAATATACGGTATATGTTGGTGAAGGAACGAATACGGCTCAGACTACCTTCCATGTACGTGAAAAAGAAATTGTTTCATATACCGTGCAGGTAAATAAAGCAAAAGTACAACCCGGTGAGAGCATCACAATAACAGGAACGGGTCCTGTAGGTAAGAGCATTATAATATGGGTAAGAGATAAAAACGGAGCAACTCAATATACTGGCACGGAAGTTATAGATCCGGATGGGAAATTTAGTTTGACGCTAACAATCGGTGATTCATGGGAAGAAGGAGAATATACGGTATATGTTGGTGAAGGAACGAATACAGCCCAGACTACCTTCCGTGTACGTATAAAAGAAGTTGTTTCATATACCGTTCAAGTAAATAAAACGGAAGTACAACGCGGTGAGAACATCATAATAACGGGAACAGGTCCTGTTGGTAAGAGTGTTATAGTATTGGTAAGAGATAAAAACGGAGCAACCAAATATAACAGCGCGGAAGTTATAGATTCGGATGGGAAATTTAGTTTAACACTAAAGATTGGTGATTCATGGGAAGAAGGAGAATATACGGTATATGTTGGTGAAGGAACGAATACGGCTCAGGCTACTTTCCATGTAAAGACAACAACCGGGATCGTACCGGTAGAAAAAGTATTCTTGAATAAAAGTGAATTAACGCTAGCGGTAGGACAAACGGAACAATTAATAGCAACAATAGAACCGGAGAATGCAACCAATAAGAATGTAAGCTGGAGTTCAAGTAATGAAGAGGTAGCAACGGTAGATGAAGATGGAACGGTAAGGGCAGTAGGAGCAGGGACAGCGACCATTACGGTAACAACCGAAGACGGTGGATATACAGCTACCTGTACGGTAACAGTAAATGCTGCAACCGTATCAGTAACAGGAGTATCCTTGGATAAGAATGAATTAACTTTAACGGTAGGA